>Ga0208102_1000052_pt1 | contig 73758 bp, 67 predicted proteins | sample CryBogmetaGMA17M_FD_184549 | JGI IMG/M metagenome (GOLD analysis project Ga0208102, IMG submission 184549) | Freshwater microbial communities from Crystal Bog, Wisconsin, USA - MA17M (SPAdes) | ecosystem: Environmental > Aquatic > Freshwater > Lake | place: Crystal Bog, Wisconsin, USA...
ATTATATATTGATGCACTCTTTCTGCAGCAGCATCAATTATCGAAATTTTGGGGAAATTAATTTTTATGGTTTGCTTTGCAGAAGGTTTTTTTCTGTCTTCTCCTGATCCTCTATCTGAAGCACTAACATTATGCTTTTTTGATTTTGAAACTCTTTCAATCACTTTTTTTTGATTATTTTCAAGAGAAGGTAAGGGTTCTGATATTTCTGGCGTGATTCTATATCCGCAAAATTGACATATCTCGTCAGTCTTTCTTATCAACTTATTACATCCTTTGCATGGGTGAGCTATGTCACTAAACCATTCGCTACAATATCTGCATTTGATAGCTGTATCCTGAATATCCTCAGCACAAAAAGGACACTGTTTCATTATTCTGCCCCCACACCTCAGTGATTCTAGTAATCAGCTTATCAATCTTTCCAATCATTTACTTTAACTTATCGACAAATTTAAAACTCTCCGGTTGATTTGTCGGTCACTATGACTCCTTGTCCGTAAAAACTGGTTATGTCAAACCAGAATTCGCGTGTAAGTCGGATCATTTTTTCTTGACGCTTCTTTTCATGTTCAGTAAAATCAAAATCAGGATGATCACATCCATTCACCCCTTCATATTCATCACGAAGTTCATCCCAATCCTTGTCAGGAAATGCAGTGACTTGGAAGACCAATCTATCAAACCTCTTATCCCCATCACTTATGCATTGTTGTTTGATTAATTCCCATCTCATACCGGAAAATTTTTCACCCTTAGCTCGAAAGATGATCATTTCTTCATAAATTCGCTTTTCAACAAAAATATATTCTATGGCTACACCATCGAAAGGCAATCTGGGATTTACGACAGGATCATATTTATCAATAATACATGCGTCATCTTTAGTATACCCCCATCCTCCACGTATGGGTAGCTCACCCCCCAAAGATTTAAAGTCTTCCATCAGTATCTGTCTTGGTGTTTCTTTGCTGGATATTGGCAAAAGTGGTCTCATTTTTATTCTCCTGTCTTTGGAATCAGACTGGATTACTCCCCCAGACCTCTTCTATTTTCTTTTTGATCTTCCCTTGGTAAACCCCAATCAGTTTCTTATTAGCATCCACCAGAAGGAAGTCATGAAAATAATTTTACCATTTATCAAGATTTACAAAATCAACCGCTCTCCAAAGATATAAGGTTGCCATTGTTCTGTAAGGTCTCCATTTTTTCCCGAAACGTTCCAATTGTTCTGGTGTTGGTAATTCCCTCTTTTTATATGCGATTTGAAATCCCTTCCTGACCCCAAGATCATGAATAGGTAAAATGTCTGGCCGCCCAAAATTAAAAATGAGCAGCATCTCAACCGTCCAAGGACCAATTCCTTTTATCTCTGTGAGGTGATCCTTGATTTCTTCGTCGTTTAATTGGTCACACTCTTCTATCGATGGGACTCTTCCCATCATTGCCATTTCAGCTAATCCTTTAATGTATGTTGCTTTGGAACGAGATAACCCGACTCCTCTCATAATTTCAATTTCAATGTTTCTGACTTGTTCGGGCATTGGAAAGTCCCCATTTTTAAAGAGAGCAATAAAACGATCATATATCACCCGAGCAACCTTACCACTTAACTGCTGGTGGATAATTGCATGTATGATGGATTGAAACGTGGGTAGTCGACGTGGTTCTAAGTTGATGGGTCCTATTTTTTTGATCAGCTTTGATATAACTGGGTCTGTTGCCGCGAGGTATTTTAATGTGCCTTGGTGTAATGAAATGGACATACGCATCTACAAGCTAATTTAATTGCTAAATCTGACATTTATTAAAGATCGTGAGGGGGAAGATCTATTAGGTAGATTCCTTTACTGTCGGGATCATCAGGGATTATGGATAGGGAACCGTAGTCTCTGAGGTTGTTTTATAGTTCTAAAATTTTCCAGTCGGTTAAATCTTTATTGTATTTGTAAGGGATGCCTGTGTATGTAAAGAATGAACCTGATTTTGGAATTACGATTCCACCAAAAAGTTTTTTGTTTTTGTGTTCGGCAATATATTTCTGAAGTCCGTTAGATTTTGGTCCTGCCTTGTGTGCTTCTGCTGTCCAACCTGACTTGGTATCAAACAAACCAATCCTGCCGTCTGAAAATTTTACCATAAAGTCTACATAAAAACTATGGTCTTCGTCTGTATCATCTTTATAAGGCACAACAAAATAAGTTGCGTCTCTTTCTCCATTCTTAAACCACCATTCAACTTTTTTACTGTTGTCTAAAAATTCGATGAATGATTTTTCCGTTTCCCAAGACTTTGATTTTGAAGTTGACTCATAAAAAGGATTCATAATTGCTTTTTTCAACTTCGGTTTTCTTTCCTGATTGTTTGCGTTGTATTCAAGCTTTAATGGCACATTCCACAAATCATCATTTTCCACTGATTTGTTTTTTTCTTTCGGATGCTTGACTTTGTATTCCTTCAATGAAAGGTTTATCACATCTTTAATTGGCTGTGTGTTTCCATTGCTTAATACTATGGTCATAATTTCACGCTGCATTTCTTGGTAATTCATATTGAATTCTTTTGAAAAGAAATGATAAATGCTTGTGCAAACTCTGCCTACAGAACGATTTTCGGGAAACATTTCACCTTCGTGTAACGCTTGTTGAATAAATATTTTAAATGCCAATTCCAATTCAATCGTTGTCTTTGCCAAAGAAATATCATTGAGAATTTCTACAGGGTCGGTATTGGTTCCAACTTTTTCCAAATGAATTGTTCCGTCAATAGGAATGTGGTCGGTAACTTTTGAAACTTTTGTGTCAAGTTTTTTTGCTAAATGAAATTCTTTTGCATGATTCAAAAACAAATTGATAAAAGAAGTGTCAAGTCGTGTGGTTTCCCTTTGTCGCATGATATGATACGAAACAAGATCAATATTTTTGTAGTTCTCATTTCTTCTGCTTGTATAGATTGTGAAATAGTCCCGTGCTAACTCCTCTTCAATTTTTATGTTGTTATTTGCAATGTTGGTGTAAACATATCCTTTGTCTAACTCCTCAATATTGTAACGTTGTATCTCTGGCATCCGCATAATTCTACCCACTGTTTGAATAGAAAAATTTTCGGAGTGCCACTCTCGAAACAAAACCAAAATGTAGGCACGGGGACAATCCCAACCTAAAGCAATCGCCTGCTTGAAAAGTAATACATCAACTTCGTTATCATTCTTTGAAATGTTTTCAAGGTTGCGCTTATCTTCTGAAAGATAAACTGCCAACTTTCCGTTGTCGGTTGTGATATTGAATTTTTTTGCCAGCAAGTTTTCTATTTCATCTGTTTTGTTAGTAAAGTCGATGTTGCTGCTGTCGGGAAGTTGAATCAATAAAAGTGGATTGATGTGTTCTTTACCAATCTTTTGAAACTGCTTTAGCAGTTCTTCTCTTTTCTTTAATGCTTCCTTTAAAATAAATTCATCGCTGCCTTCACCCTCTAATTTATCTTCTTTCAAATCGGGATTGAGAGATATTTTCTCTTTTATCATTCCTTCCTTTACAACATCTTCAAATTTTACCTTTACAGTATTATCAGAAGTCATATGAGGCGTTGCAGAAACTTCAACCGTTATTTTCGGTTTCATTATTTCAATCAAACCCTTTGTGTTTTCGGCTGATGCGGTGTGGTGACTTTCATCAACCACCAAAATAATTTCTCTGCCTTCTTCGATGGTGTTGTTAATGATTGATGTAAGGTTAAAATCGTTTTCGTTTTCACGAATAAAAACATTGTCTTTCTTATTGATGCTTTCCCAGTTCAGAAATAAAATTTCGTTTTCCGATATCTTTTTGTCGGTGAGTTCTTCCAAGTTTGAACATTCCAAAACACGGTTTTCTTTATAAAACTCCTCTAACTTTTCTTTACTCTGTAAGTGTAGTTTACGGGGTGCTGCCCAAATGAAAGAAAATGTACGGCTGTCTTTACGGTTGCTTACTAATTGCAAAAGAAAATCGGCAATGATGATAGTTTTTCCTGAACCTGTAGGTGCTTTGAAAATTATACTTTCATTGCTATCGTCTTCCAAAATATCGTTTGTGATATCAAGTAATTTTATGATTGCCTTCTCTTTATATTTTAAGTTTTTAATAATCATATTTTATTATTCCGTTTTGCAGTCTCGTAAATCCTGCGATACACTTTTAAAATTGCTTCAGGAATTGAGCATAAAGTTATATCATTTTTCAGATCTTCGAACTCGTCTCTAAAATCATCACCTTCTAAAGAGAACACATAAACTGAAATTGGCAGTTTCAATTTTTTTATTTCTTTTTTAAATTCCTGAATTTTCAATTCATCAAAAAGAATGGCGGTATATCTTTCTTTGTTTTTAAATATGGATATATTCTGATTCTTTATTACTTCATCAAAGGTATTTTCTTTGATGCAGAGCATTTCAATACTTTTTTCCGTCAGCAATATTTTATTGCGGTGTGTTGGTTCAGAACCAACGAAGTTGGTTTTGTAGTATTTGAGATTACCTCCGAGACCTTCAACTGATTCACCTTTCTTGTTTTTGTAACCTTTTATTACTTTTTTCACACGGGGATAACAGACTTCAGTGCAAATATCGCCTTCATTGTTTGTTATGAGAATGAATTGTCTGTTGCCTAAATCTTCTTTATTCAATTCTAATACCGCATGCCCTGATGTTCCAGAGCCAGCGAAAAAATCTAAAACAATAGCATTCTTAAGGGTAGTCAAATAAATGAGATCTTTAATTAACTCGATGGGTTTAGGATTATTAAATAGTTTTTTGCCATCAAATATATTTTTTAGGAATGTAGTTGCACTTGAGCTACTATATTCGGGTTTATAAAAAAAGGACTTAGCTTTCTTGGAAATAAGCTCACCTATTTCAGGTCTTTGTTTTTTGTATAGTGTAATTGAATGACCTGATGTGTTCACAATTACATCAGTCTTCATTTTTTCATTATTTTTGTATGACCAACCCCATCGCCATCTTCCATACGTTTTATCATCACTCATAGGTAAAACTACATGAAATACTTTTTTATATTTCTCAATTAATTTGCTTAGATGTTTATCATCAAAAAATTTAGTGTCTTTATCGTATAATTTCTGATATTCTAACTCTGTAATAGTTGAATTTACTTCGAGTGTTGTTTTATCAACCAATATGGGATAGAACATTTTCTCTCTGTGTTCTCTTTTACTTTCTTCCCCAGTAGCCCTAAGAGGTGCTCCTTTTTTGAAAAATCCAATTTCATCTTCATCCCATTTTTCTAAATCTTCATCATTCGCCTCAAATTCATTAATTATAGCTTTCGATTTATTTTTAGCATATACTAAAGTGTATTCATGTGTCCCTGCAAAACCAAATTCATCTTGATTGCCTTTAAGATTCATGATTGTTGGTAGTAATGCAATAAAATTATTTTCGAGAAATATTTCATTACAAAGTAGTTTAAGGTTTGTAACCTCATTATCATCTATAGAAATAATAATGATTCCGCTTTCTTTCAATAAGTATTTAGAAAGTTTCAAACGCTTACTCATAAACGAAAGCCATTTACTGTGTCGGTAGCTATCCTCATGGTCAACAAATTTATCGTTGTACTTGAAATCATTGTTGCCCGTATTATAGGGTGGGTCAATGTAAATCACATCAATGTTTTTAGCATGAGTATAATTAAGAACAGAAAGTGCATGGTAATTGTCGCCTTCAATTAAAATATGTGTTGGTTTGCTATCATCGGTTTTTATTTCTCTCCTTTTATCTTCAAACAACACTGGTAATTTGCCTTCAGATTCGGATTCAAATTTTTCTTTTGTCTTTTCTTCTTCCCACACCAAACCGTATTTTTTTCGCTTGTTGAGTTTTTTTAATTCTTCTAAAAGCTGCGCACGAGTGTAGTTATCGTATTTACTTTTTGTCATAAATTATTCTTTTTCTAAATGAGGTTCTAAAATACGGTTTTATTTCGCATATTTTTATGTTCGAAATATATAAAGAAGTATCTTGTATGTCAATGAAATATAAACCGTAAAATGCACAGAAATCTTCCTTCCCCCATCATCCCGATACAGAAGGTCCAGCACACACCATGAGAAAAGATAACCCCTTCAGGTATCAATCCATCAGATAGTGTATGCTGTCCCTCTGGTCCATTTCCCCATAGGTTTTTAAGAACCTTTCCAATTCTATTCCCTCAGCAATAGCTCCATCCATTATCCGGTGACCATCTCCTGTTCCCGTAAAACATCATGGGGTGGATCTCATCCTGTAGCTCAACTTCACATTGGGTCTGACGAATCCATTTGGTCATGTAAGCTAACATCGCATTGTAAGCAACCCACCAGAATCCATAGCGGTCATTGTATTTCTCATTGGCGCCTTCCTTGACTTTTCCTGACTGCTGGAACATGAGCGATACCGCTTCCTGGATCAGGTCTTCTTTGATTGATACTGCTACCGGGTTATTTCTGAATCGTTTCCAGAAAACCTGTTTTGCAATCGAATAGGAAACAGCGGGATTGAAATGGTCACGGTCAATGATGATCTGGTTCCTGGAATAATTCTTGATCAACCATCCTTTCTTCTTGGCGGATGCTGCGCATGACTTTGAGACTCCGTATTTTTGCATTATTTCTTTTGTGCTCATACCTGTCTGGACAAACACTTTCTCTCTGCGAACCTCTTGATCTGCGGTTTTCATGCATTGGTTCCTCCGTTTTGCGTTGAAGGGTTAAGAAGGGGATTTGGGTGCTGATGGATAAAAGGGATGATGGGGATATGGGAAAATGACAGAATTGACCGATATCAATGACGCATAGTCATATCAGTCATTTCGGATATTAATATATGTAGAGGTGGGGGTTATAATGAAAATCTGGATGGTCCTGGTTGTAGGGATGCAAGAATTGCGGTTGATAATTGGAGGAGAGGGTATGATTGTGAAAAATGTTGCGTGTTCCCGAAAAATGGGTCAAAGTGCTCTTTATATAAGTGTAACTAACGGACAACATATATCTTAAATGATGAGTGATTTGATTATCAGTGAGTATCGAGACTTCATAGAAAATCTAATATCTATGCACATTGAAGCTCGTCTGGAAATAGTGGCATCGAAAGAAGAAATGGATGGGAAATTGGGGCGTGCGATCTGGGGAGGCGATAAGATGACCCCAATAATTCAACTGCCAAGACAAATCACAGCACAGGAAATAGATGATTCCCTTTTAGCATTAGCCGTGCGAGGTCATATTTCAGAAAACCAGGAACTTATTTGTCACGCAGAAGAAATTGATAGTCCCTTGGAATATTTGAAACATTTGGTGCTTCACGAAGTCGCACATATAAAAAACAACTGGTATCAGGATAGAGAAATCGACTGTGACTTGTGGGTCTACGGGCAAATGCATAAAGGAAGATAACTAACTCTAATTAAATTATTCCACCACTTTACCCAATCCTCTCCAGTTCCCTTCCATAAACCCAGAACAGCGAAAATCGACCTGAATACCGGAATGATCATAACCGGTTAAAATCCTAATTTGGTCAATCTGAGAATCCGTTCGATAAGAAATAGGAGGTCTTGACATCCTGGATTTACAGGCGTAAATATAAGAAACAATTTACATAAGTATAGCGATCGTCATTTTAATCCTTAACGTTTAACCGTGAGGGTATTACGGATGACCCCAGACCCCGTGTCTCAAAAAGAGTGCGGGGTTTTGTGTTTAAACCCTATAAAGCTTAAGACATGAAAGGCTGGTCTATATGGAGGAAAGACGATGAGAATTCAAGCGTTGGTTCTCGTTTTGTTGCTGCCGCTTGTTGCCTGCGGCTGGAACCATCAGTGTACAAAGTACACGTCATACAACTTCGGAGAAGAAAGGACAGCGGCTGTGGGCTCCGAAATGGTGCAGTACGGATGTTTTGCCTCACGATGGGACCCGACGGGGATCAACCGGAGCCTCTTAAAAAGGAACTCCGCAGCCGATCCCTACTTCCAGCCGTGGATGGACAGAGAGCTGATCTACGCTGGGCGGGAGGGTGACGTCCTGCACATAACATATCGGGAATACAGCACCCACTGGGCCGAGAACAGAGTGAAGAGCTACGCCCGGACGCCCTTTTTCCAGCAGGTCTACTACGACCTAAAAACGTCGGATGCGGTAGTGTTCCAGGATTGGGTGCTCAAGGTGCTCGATGCCAATAACCAGCACATTCGGTTCAAGGTTGTCAAAGAACCCCCGCAGCCCGAGATTCCCCCGCCGACCATTGATGGAAATTAATTTTTTCATTGAAAGGAGGAAACAACCTCAATGAAAAAATCAAAATCACTCTCCACCTACACCAAAGGAAACCTCTACTCGATCCCTTGTGCGGATCTTCAAACTGACCCGAACCAACCACGGAAATATTTTGATCCTGATGCTCAACAAGATCTGGTCAATTCCTTCCAAATACAGGGAGTCCTTCAACCAATTCTCTTCCGTGAGGGAAAGGATGACAATCTCTTTATTGTTGCTGGTGAACGCCGTTTGCAAGCAGCTAAAGAAGCAGGACTCGAAACAATCCCTGCAATTCTGGTTGAAGGAAACTACGCAGAAATAGCACTGGTCGAAAACCTTCTTCGAGAGGACTTGACCGCAATTGAACTCGCAGAAGCACTGAATCACATCATGGTGGAACAAGACTATACCCAGGAACAATTGACGGGTATCATCGGTAAAGCTAAATCCACCGTGTCCGAGATCCTTTCCCTGAATCGTCTTCCCGATGAAATATTGGATGAGTGTAGGACTGACCCTTCAATCTCCCGTAAAACCCTCATTGATATTGCAAAGAAGAGGGGAAACAAGGGAATGTCGAGTGCTTATAGGAAGTATAAGGAGCGTTTATCAGCTCCCAAGAAGACCAGAGGTCCCAAGGGGGGAAGGAAGTCTTTCCAGGATAGGTTCGCATCGAAGTCAAATGCATTGATAACTTCTGTGACCAAGACACAGCTTGAGAAGCTGGATGTTTCCGCACGTAAGGATCTGATTTCCAGGATCGAGGAGATGAAGAAAGCTGCGGATAAGCTGATTTCACAAATTAAGGCAGTTCCGGTTAAGGTAACAAAACCCGTGAAAGCTCCCGAGAAGGAAAAGAATACAACATTGGCAAAAGTAACTCCCAAACCGAAAGAGAAGAAACCAGCAGCTAAACCGAAACCAGCGAAGGAATCGAAGGGGAAGAAAGCACTGAAACCGGCGAAGAAAAAATGAGTGTGTCGGTTGATGTATAGTATTATTAAACATTTATGTTAGTTCGCCACACCGAACTTTAACCTGGAGATGAAGAAAATAAAATGACTGTCCCTATTGGAAAACACGCTGGAAATTCAGTTGTCGAAGTAATGCTGAAAGATCCCGAGTATGTTAATTGGGTTTTGCAAACCACCGGTGCAACAGGAAAATTAAAGTTATTACAAAATAAGATGCAAACATTTATTGATATATTTAATTCAAAATCTTTTACAAAGAAGTGTGTTGGTCAAAATTGTGTTAAAACAGCAACCAGATGTACAGCTTACAAAGACAATTTTAATGGATTACACTGGTGGTGTGATAATTGTGATCCTTATCAAAGTGGAGCTCGCAGGGGAACACTCCATCCTATAAGCACTTATGAGGATGTTTTATATTATGTCCATTTGTTTTGTAATAATAGAACATCCGATTCCATATCACTTATAAAGCAAATGGCGCATGAAAAAGGACTCCCCCAACGGGTCAAAAAAGGGGATATTGATAAATTCTTTCTTGAGAAGGGGATATTAACGTTTTAAACATATTATCAGGTGTTTAGGTGTGTTTATATGGTGTTTATGGGATGGATAAACACCTGTAAAATCGTGATCCGGTTAATCTGAAAAGGGATCTGTGGTCTGAGAAGGTGGGTGTTAAGGTGTTTTGGTGTAAATGGGGGAATGTGAGATTTTTATTGAAAGGTTGACCTGAATAAGGAGGAATCATGAAAAACAATAAAGTAGTTTTGGTTTTAATGATGATCTTAGCGGTATTTACACTTAGCGCTTGCAGTAACGCGCCACGTTGCAATGACAAAGATGTGAAAGAAAATGTAATTGCTGTAGTCTTGCAAAAAAGATTAGAGGGTGAAAAAACCAATTCTTCTAAAATGGCATCTCTTATAAATCTAAGATTAGAAGATGTTAGAGTGATTGCAGAAAACCCTAAATCAAAAGAATGTATGTGTATGGCTAATATGAAATACATATCTTATGATCAACCGTATCGTGATAAAGATGGTCAATTTCCATATAAATATAATGGTCCATTTAATGATGAGGAACTTTCTCATTTAAAGAAAGAAGAGAAGTCCGAACAAATAGAATATAATGTTCAAAAAGCTGCGGATACTGGAGCTTTGTGGATAGCAACAAATGCTTCTATTTGGATGGTACCTGTACTTTATTTTAGCGAGTCAGATCAGGTGGTCCATTATAAATGAAAGGATAAATATAATTTGTGATATTCAACTATGTGAAACAATAATAAAACCGGAGTCAACCCTTCTTTTAAATTGACTCCGGTTATTCATTCCACGCAATCAAATAGCCATAATCCCATCCGGTAGCTTAACCCTTTTGGGTTCAATCAACACACATGAATTTCCACCACCTATCCTTCTATCTGTCATTTAAAATACATTACTTGATGCAAAATTAAAAATATTGTCAGAAGAAACCAAAGCTTTATTGCTATCCTTCTTCTCATATGAGTTTCCCATTACTCTTGCAAATACCTCATCAAAATCTTCCTGAACCTTTCCATTCACCTGTTCACCATCATCAAAATTATTTTTCTCTGTCCCTGGATTTCCGATAAACACCTTAACACCTGTCTCTTCATCATCGGATTCCGGAATGGGATCAACCTCTTCACATCCCTCAGAGGTGTTTAGGGGGGTATTAAACACCTCCTTAACACCATTAAACACCTCAATAGCGACATCTTTCTTTATCAGATTCAGATCATACAATTTAAGAACCTTCCCTTCCTCATCCCAGTCAGGATCACCGGTTAAATCGAAAGGGGATGGTAAACCGGTTACTGTTGAGGAACTGTAGTCTTCTTGAATTTTAAGATAAGCTTCTCCAGATCTTTTAGCTTTACTCAGATCCTTATCATCGTAAAATGAATATCCAGATTTATTACACCAGGTCAGGATTCCTTTTTTAACTTTATCTGTTGTCCAAGCGGAGACAGATGATACTGCAAATTTTTGAGCTATATCCTTGGAATGAACTTTTCCTTGCGTCTTAATAAATTTCAATCTCTCTTCTGTTTTCTCATCTGGAGCACCCATATTTTCCTTGAATGATTCAGTAACAATCTGCAGCGCCATTGAGTAATCTGACATTTCCGCAATCAATTTCCCGAATTCATTCTTTTTCCTTTGATATTGATAAGCGCAGGTTACAGACTGAATGACAATCAAGACCCGTTTAAACGCTCTTCGGGTTGACATGGGGACAATTTCGTTTTTATTTATGAATTTTGCAATATCACCAGCAAATGGAATGACCACTTCAACTGGTTTCAACAAGCTGTGATACTGTTTCCAAGTGTCTATGGTCTTTTTATCCAATCCCACAAATATTCCCGATCGTTGATCTGCTGTCATGGTGATTATATTCTTGGTCTGCTGAATCCCTTCATCCGGATGGATCGTGAATAACCTGTCTTCCAGTTGCGGTTCAAGATTTTCCATGATGGTTGTGGTAATGAATGATGTGGGTCCATCCAGTTTCTTTTCTACTGTTACCATTTTTCCATCCTGGTCCTTCTCAACAACACAGTATCTGATTCTTCCTTCAGAGATAAGGGATCGAGTGACATAAACCAGTTCAGAATCTGCCGCATTATTTTCCTGGAACTGAAACCCTTCCGTAACGATCAAAGCTTTATTTTTAAGTCCACCTTGAAGATAGTAGAGACTTTTAGCTGACCCATTGGTAATCATGTAATAGGAATTATCAGGGTATATCTGGGTGCACATGGTCAAAATATAAGATTTTCCAGCACCAAAGTGTCCCGCATTTTTAACCGCTAAAACGTTTGGATTCAGAAAATCATCCGGTAACAATCTGCTGTCAATTGCACAGAGATACATGGAGATGACCCTTCTCTCACCCACCACACCAGCTTGGTTGATGATATCTATCCTTTTCCTGAAAACCATTGGATCAAGGGTGAGGGATAACGCACCTTTTTCAACTTCAGGATCAATCTTAATTTCTTCTTTCTTGGATTCCATTTCTCTCTTCAGTTGCTTAGATGCTTCAATTTCCGTAGCGATCACCTTCACTGATGTTTTAGTTTTTGTTGCAATCAGCTTAATGTAATGTTGAAGAACCCCACAATCCATATCCGTGAGTAACGGTGCTACCTCTTCTTTTAAGTAGGGTTGCGCTTTGAGAAAATTATCAGGTAATTTGTCTATCAGGATTTCCAGAACGGATTTGGCATTCTTCATCAATTCCCTGAGATCATCAGATGTGTGGTTCTTAAAATACTCATTCAGATCAATCTTGGTCAATCCTGTTGGTCTGGGTAACTCCACCAGAAAAACATTCCTTCCCTTTTCCGTTAGGTATTTCCCTGTCTTGATGGCGCCCTTTAGACCAGCTTGATTCTCCTCATTGTCATTGATGATGTATATTGATTTCGCATGTTGCGTTAACCTTTCAAGCTTCTCGAAATCCTGTTCACGAAAATTGGTGGTCACAGGGGATATAGCGTCAAACCCTTTGTCCACTGCAGAAACCCAGTCAGGAGCGCCCTCCGCGATGATAATCTTATCAGCACCTCTGACAGTATCCTCGCCCATGAAAACGTCGTTCTGGATGAATCTTGAAAAATATTTTCTTTTCTCGTCATTAGGATCATGGGAACGAAGTTTCTTAAACTTGATGAATGTAGAGTTCCCATGGTCATCCTTTTTAATGTTTTTCTGGTTATCGGTGTAGCACTCGTATTCATCAACGGGAGTCAGTTTTGTTGCTCTTGCGAGCGTATAAACGACCTTTCCATTCAACCAGTATGGAAATACGATTCTCCCCTTGAAATAATCATAGTAAGGTCCTTGGGGATTCTTAAAAGAAAATAATCCCGTTACAGCTATTTTCCCTTTGAACTCGGGAATGGAATTTAAATGAATGGCGAGATCTGAATAATTATCAAGACGTTTTGATACAGGCGCAAAACCTATTTGTAATTCTTCTATGATATCCGTAGAAAAACCGTAGTGGTTTAACAGGTGATCCATAATTTCCGGATAATTCTTTAGCTGTTCATGATACCACCTGGTCGCTTCAGTCAACATATCCTCGACCAGGATCTTCTCTTCCATGTCCTTTTCTTTTTGTGCAATCTCAGTGGGAGAAAGGGTTTGACCACCCCAATAGGGGATACCCGCTCTATCCGCAAGAAATTTGACAGCAGTCTTGTGATCACATTTTTTGTAATGCATAACCAGGTTGATCACGTCTCCCTTTGCGTCACAGTTAAAACATTTCCATCCTTGGATCTTTGGCCAAATAGTCAAACAGCGACCACTGGAGCTCAAGTGCGCAGGACAATCACCCTGAATATAGCTCCCACTTCTCTTCCCTTTGAATCCAAGGATAGAGGCCACTTCCACAATGTCATTCTTTGATTTTAATTCCGTGTAAAAATCATTATTCAACATGATATTCTTCGACCTCCTCTGCCACTTCATCTTCCCCTTCTTGGAGGTCCTCCCCTAGATGATAATCGCTGAAATCAATAGAACCCTGGTCTTTCTGCGCTGTGAAGGTATTTCTCTTTGATGCCATCCAGGAACCATCATAATGCATAGAGTATTCGATCGAATTTCTCACAACCTCACCCATGGAAATTTCATAATGTTTTGAAAGTTCTTTCACCAGTTCATAAAGGTCTCTGGACAATGAAACCGTCAGCAGTATTCCAAATTGCTTTTTCCTCATGACTTCCACCTCCTAATAAAATGATATTTAATTTATATATTGTTCATCCAAGTATCGAAGATCAGAGGAAATATTTGACAGAAGGTTTCTAAAGGTCTTGCGGAAACAAACAAAAAGGGATGAAAACCATCTTGGCGATGATCCCCATCCCTTCATAGAAAACGAACGTGGTTCGTTTTGAGGTGTGGTTAACTCTCGGGCGTATTGTTGATCCTCTCCTGCAGCTGGTGGAGGTAATGAAGGTTGATAATGTAACTTGGATTTGATGTACTCAAAAGATCCTCATATATATAACCGAAAGTGTCCCATAGGAATGCGTTCAGCTGCTCCTTGTGATGAAAATCCGAGTATGAAGCAACTTTACCGGAATTTTTCTTTTCCCTCTGTATCCGGGATTCGAGGTAGATCTGATATTCCTTCTGGTCGATATCATCCCAGTAATAAATTATACCTTGAGCTGTTTCTTTTGCCCATGATGATGCATCTGCACTGTATGGTCTATATTTTAAAAGCGTCCCCCGGTTTAAGCTCCCGAACAAATGGAAATCCACATTGGGAAATTTTTCCTTGGTCTGGTCCAGTACCGAAGCATCAATTTTCTGCTTGATTCCCAGCGAACCCAACGCAATATAAGTGTGACCCTGATCAACATACGTCTGAATTTCTCCGATTGGATCTGCGGCATCATGAATACAGGGAACCGGTTTCCAATTTTTCCCTTGAAGACCATCTTCGAGAAAAGTCTGATTTCGAAGGTTGTGCTCGGGATCATCAAATCGATCATCCAACGTGAAGACCGTGTTGAACAGATTTCCATACCGTTTGATATAGGCGAGATACTCGGTGACGGAGATATCAGCTCTCTTCGTGAAGACTGAATATGCGCCGGAATCAAGACACAAATTTTCAATCATGTGTCTATAGGTCTTGGTGACCTTTAATGCATTTCCCGGAAGATAGACATAGCTGATCAGGACATTCAACTTTATCCTTCCCTGGAACTTCTCATAGAAGTGCTTGACTATTTCTGCGTCGTCGATCGCTTGGTAGATGATCATTTCTTCTTCACCTCCTTTTTTCCTTTCGCCGGTTTTTTCCGAATGGACTTTGGCGCGGATGGTTTCTTGAGGTTCGCCGTAATAGCACTTACATTACGAACCGGTATAGTCTTATTGATCAGGATTCTCATCACAACTTTTCCCTTCTCGAAAGTTTCCGGATTCACTTCCATCATCCACTCCCTGTTTCTCCCGCGAATGAATTTTTCATGGTAACTGATAAGGTTCGCCATGATCGTGTTCAAGCTCTGGAGGTTTCCTGCGAGCTGAGATTCCGCATCTGAAGGGAACCTCCCACGGTTTAGGACATAGTCGTCGAACCTATCCCTTCTCTCTTCCGGCGTGGGAAACTTGTTCAACCACTCCCTGATCTTCTTTGCTGTCTTCTGATCCACCCATTGTTTGTTCGTTGTTGCAAGGATATATGATTGATCAAAATCGGCGAAATCAATCCCCTCCTGTTTTAGATTATAGAGGGTAATCGCCGCGTCAGTGTGTTCCTTGAAGACCAACCCCTTTCTGTCCTCGGTGATATCGGGATAAGGGTGCTGATCAATAATTTCCTTATACTGACTCTTACTCTCTATGCGATCCCATTGTAGCAGACGGTTTTTCCCTAGAGCTGAATATTTGATTGCGAATTCTCCCATCGCAACAAGCTGTCTGGACTGTTGAAAATAGCGGACGTGATGACTTCCGAAATTCTTCCTGACCCAGATGGAATACTTTGAACGATCCTTTCCAAGCGCCTCATAAACCTCGTTCAGGATCATCCCAATCTTGATCATTGCAAAGACAACAAACATCGCCGTGTGGGTCTTCAGGGAATCTATGTCTCTGCAAATTTCAAGGATGTAGGTTTTCCCAACATATAAAACGCGTGAAACATCCCCCATCTCCCTTAGACTCAAGATATCCTTCATGTGCTCCGAGTTCATGATCCTTTGCAGAATTTCCGGAGCATACTGCTGGTTTTGCATAAGGCTGATTTCTATAACACTGGTCCCATCCATCGGAATGAGATCCAGAATTTCGGGAAGATTATCTGTTGAGGGATTAACCTGTCCTTGGATAGAAGGGAGCACTTCCATTTTGCTTGGTTTTCCTTTTCCCTGAGGAGGAGCAGCTTTTTTCTTAAGCTTTGTCTTTTGAGGGTTCGTTTTTTTCGCCATGTGTTTCTCCTCTCAATCGTATCACTCGTTGCTGATACCGCTGTCTCTCCTTATTCCTACACCCTTCAGGGTTCGTTTTCCAACGATCCTTTTGGTTCGCTTTCGATGCGCATCCTGAATGATACCGCTTTCCCCTCCTGGTCACAATGAGGATCTTTCCGCAGTGCTCGCAGATCGAGAATATTTCTATGGGCGCATCCTTCAATTGGAGCAATAAGTTATCGACCACCCCGATACCTTTTGGTGAAATGCTGAATTTTCCAGAATCGAAGGTAAGATTGATTGTGATGGGGGAGCGCTTCAGTTTTATGGCGTAGGTTTTTTCGTCTGATGAAAGAGTGTAGTCGCTGAAACCATCCTTGTATTGAGAAAGTGGAGATGAAGGATCATTGACAGCTGCTATCATTTTCTCCTGTTTTTCACTCTCCGGTAGTATATTGATCCTGTAATCAATATACGCCTTTCTGATCTTCTCCCACAACGGTCTTAACAATTCATGCCACTCCAGGATCGCATCCCTGAGCTTTTCCGGTGACAGATCATTAGCATCATCCGTTGGATCGCACAGGAGTTGAAAGGTGTTGCTGAAATCAGCAAAAGCTTTCCTGTTTTGGCCATCGTAGACGTTCACCAGTTCCCCATAATCCCTCTCCAGGAAGTCTTCCACCAAGGTTTTTAGGGATTTTTTTCGTGACATGTCAATTTTTGTGATATTCATAGCAAATGACTATATTTCCTTGTTTTTCTTCTGTCAAGAAAAAATTAACATGAAAGATAATACAACTGTCAAGATCGGGATTAATAATGTAAATATGAATAAAAACAAATACTTCTTGACAATATATGACAGAATGATTAATTTCATGGTGCGATCAGGAATGTAAAGGAGGATGGTCGGATAGGGAGCTGCAGAGAGCAGAACCCAAAGGCGGAAAATCTTGAAGAAAGGAGGAATGATGAATGGAAACTAGGCATGTGGAATTTAGTGAAGCGATGATGGAACTCCTTCAGATCTAAAGTGCAAAAAACATACTAATTCAAAGCCAGCTAACCGATGACCCTTTGGCAGAGTATAGATTCGTAAGCAAGATCAGGGACGCAAGCGGTCACGTGGTTATAGAACTCCACGAAACTTGCAGCATTAAATACGGATGGCCAAACGGTCGAAGACCAAAAGTAAAAAAATAAATCAGCATTTATACATAATCGGGGGGGATCGAGATGGTCCTCCCTTTATTACACTACAGGGATCATAAATTATGAAGTAATTACGCACTATTAAGGACTCTCCGGACATGCCCCTGGAGGGTTATCGAGGATGTTACCGATCCCGGATCGGACATCTGGAATGGAAAAAAATTTATGCAAAGAACAGAAGCGGTGTGATAGATTAACCCCACAGGGGGTAGGGTTTATGAAAGGATCTTTTCACTTTGATAAAAAAGCAAATCGGTTTTACGTTTCAGTTTATTGGGAGGGAAAGAGATATCGGGTTTTCAACTACAATGGCGATCCCATCTACCATGAAAAGACAGCGGAGAAGCTCTTAAATAAAATCAGGGCAGAAATTGATGATGGCGTTTTCCTGCCAAAATCTTATTTCCCGGAAAGTCCACTCTCCACCAACGGCTATGCGTTAGGGTGGCTAAAGGTAACAGAGGTATCCAAAAGGACTTTAAGGGATTATGGGACAGCTGTTAGGCGTTACATCAATGTTTATTTCAACAATAAGGATATCCGTCATATTCGGAGTAACGATCTAAAGCTATTTTATAAATGGATACCAGGTTCTCCCAAGTGGAAATACAACGTCATGGGAGTGCTGCGGACCATGTTGCGGTCGGCCTATGCAAATGAAGATTTAACGAAGTTGCCGCCGTTTCCAAAGCTTTCTTATGATCCACAGGAAGAAATTCAATTCTTAACAATTGACCAGCAGGAAAGTGTGCTGGCGGCGATACCAGAGAGACATCGAGCAATTTTCAGAGTGGCGATGGAGTATGGTTTCAGGGTAGGGGAGGTGAGGGCTCTCAAGAAGGACTGTGTGACAGATGAAGAAATAACGATTAAAAGAGCATTTTCGGACAACGACTTGATGGAGTGCACGAAAACAAAGCGTGTTAGAAAATACAAGATAACGTCCTACGCCAAAGCTATCCTCGATTCATTACCGCCTCGTTTCGGATTTATGTTTATCCGGGATGATGGAAAACCATATACCAATAAGGATCTGAATAAAATATGGCGCCAGGCGTGCGGAGAGGTTGACATTGAAATTAAACTTTATAATGCCATAAGACACTCACTGGGGTGTCAGTTGTTGAACGAGGGTAAGGACTTGTCCTTCGTCCAGGAAGTTCTGGGACACACCAGAAGTGAGATGACAAAGAGATATGCAAAGAGGTCCAATTCAGTGGTTGGTGCGGTATTGGAAAAAAGACGAGTTATTCACTTAGACAGTAAACAGACAGTAAAAGAAGAAAGTAAGTGAAATAAACCTTAAATATCAATTAGTTGTGGATGTGGGACTTGGGTTCGACTCCCGCCGCCTCCACCAGGACCTAATCCAACACAGTCCAAAGAAGTGCAAAACCCGTTAGAAATAGCGGGTTTTTTATTGTAATTCATCCAACGACGTACTATGTGATCCATCAAAATCTGGAAAAAAAGGGGGTATATCCGGGGGTATCACCCGAACGCAGCAAATGGTGGTGATTCAAATATCGCTTTGAGGGCAAAGCGAAGATGCTTTCTCTGGGCAGCTATCCTGAAATCAGCAAAATTACTTTGATGAGGCATCCCATGAACGCGAAAAAGGAGACTCCAACGGCCGCCGCGGTGGATGGCGAGATCCCTTAGCCAGCCGTGACATGGATATAGCTTGATATATGACAAAAGATGAAAACTTGTCCGCACCGTTGACGCGTGAGGCACTGTATGCACTTGTCTGGTCCGAGCCCATGCTCAAAGTCGCAGCCCGGTACGGCGTATCTTCAAGCTACATGGCCAGGGTCTGTAAGCTCATGAACGTTCCGCGACCGGAACGTGGATATTGGGCCATGGTGACCGCAGGCAAAAAGCCGCTGATCCCTCCGCTGCCTAATCCGCAACCCGGCGATCAAATGACTTGGTCACGGGGCGGTTACGACATCAACGTAGCACGGCCTCTGCCCCGCCCGCCTTCCGGATCGCGGAAGCGAAGATTAAAGTCTAAAACAGAGCTTCCAAGCCAACATCCACTGGTTTATGGGGTCAAGGGCCTCTTTGAAATCGGACGTTATACGCATGAAACCGGTTATCTGAAGCCCGATAAAAAATTGTTGGTTGATCTGGTGGTGACCAAGCCGGGTCTCGATAAAGCGCTGTCATTTGCCAACCAGTTGTTCTTGTCATTTGAAGATCGTGGCTATCGTGTGGTACTCGAACCAAGATGTGAGAATTTCTACAGGGCTGCTGTGGATGAGCACGAAGTGCCCAGGAAAAATCGTGATGATCACTACTACAATCGTCTCTGGTCCCCCTGCCGATGTACGGTTGTGTACGTCGGGACGGTAGCGATCGGGTTGACGATTATCGAGATGTCGGAGGAAGTGGAGGTCCGCTACATTGGTGGAAAATACATTCGCGAACAGGATTACGTCCCGTCCAAGCGGAGCCGGTATGGGTACGAACACACCTGGACGACGAACAAGGATTTCCCCACTGGCAGGCTATGCTTGCAAGCCTATTCGCCTTACCCAAGAGCCCACTGGGTCAACCGCTGGCAGGAGACAAAAAAAAGTGATCTTGTGACCAAAATCAAGGCGATCGTCAAAGAACTTAAGCATGCGGCCGTGGACATCGCCCGCCTTGTTGAGGAAGGCGAACGTCAAGCGGAAATAGAGCGCCGGGAGTGGGAAGCCAGGCAAGAACGGCGGCGCCGTGAAGAAGAGGAGCGTCGGGCAGCCCAGGCACGCAAGGAGAGCCGGGAGGAACTCCTCCAAATTATCGATCGGTGGGGAAGGGCAAACCGTATCGAGCAATTCTTCCGGGATGCCGAACAACGGGCCGCTGGCTTGAGTGAGAATGATAGTTTCAGGCTACTGGATCGGCTGAAACTCGCCCGTGAAATGGTCGGCAGCGTCGATGCCCTCGATCGCTTCCTGGCGTGGCGGACGCCTGAGGAACGGTGATTGGATTGGTGCGCCTTCATGGTGCCAAGGCAGTCCGGATACTGAAATATCTCAGCCGTCAAGTGGAAATTTTAGCCAATATTACCTGTTCAACATATGCTGAAAATCAGTGAATTAGTGAAAATGAAATGCATATAACCATAAAGATTATATAACCGATGGGGAATGAGAAAACAAAGATTTGTCAATTCTATCGTCTTTCCAGATAGTTGGTATTTTCTACATCAAATAAATGCAACCGGTGCGGCGAATAACGGCCATATTAGCCGCAATACATGCGGAGATTGTTCTTGCTTATGCGGTGAATACGCGGCATAATACCCTTAAGGAATGTCAGGAAATCATGAAGTACATCTACCATAAAAAAGATTGGCCCAAAATGACTTGGGGCCAAGAGTGGCTGGCAGGGCAGCTTGCCGGTGTACGTCATCGGCAGGGGCGGCTCATCGGGCGTATGGAAGGGCTGGGTTTTTCGCTCCGCAACGAAGCCGTACTGCAAACTCTAACCGAGGATGTTCTTAAATCCAACGAAATCGAAGGTGAAAAGCTGGATAAAGACCAGGTTCGGTCTTCTATCGCCCGCAGGCTGGGACTTGATATGGGAGGACTTATACCGGTTGACCGGCATGTCGAGGGGGTTGTTGAAATGATGCTCGATGCCACCGGGCATTATGCCGATCCGTTGACCGAAGAACGCCTGCTTGTCTGGCACGCCGCTCTGTTCCCAACCGGGCGCAGCGGGATGACAAAAATAGCGGTTGGCCGCTGGCGTGACGATAAATCCGATCCCATGCAGGTGGTTTCCGGCCCAATTGGCCGGGAGAAGCTGCATTATCAGGCCCCTGAGGCCAAACGTGTTCCCGAGGAGATGCGCGCCTTACTGAAATGGTTTAACGGTCCCCAAACGATTGATCCGGTTATGGCGGCAGGTCTGGCACATCTCTGGTTTGTGACGATCCATCCTTTTGAGGACGGCAACGGCAGGATTGCCCGGGCTGTTGCCGATATGGCTCTGGCGCGTTCGGAAAACAGCACGCAGCGTTTTTACAGTATGTCGGCTCAAATTCGCCTGGAGCGAAATGCCTATTACGATATGCTGGAAAAAACCCAAAAAGGCGGCCTGGACATAACTCCCTGGCTGAAATGGTTCCTGGGCTGTCTTGATCGCGCCATTGAAGGCGCGGAACACATCCTGGCCGGTATCTTCCACAAGGCCCGTTTCTGGGAGGCTCATACCGACAAGCCGTTTAATGAACGACAGCGCGCTATCATCAACCGGCTATTCGACGATTTTGAAGGCAAGCTGACTTCTTCCAAATGGGCCAGGCTGGTCAAATGCTCGCAGGATACTGCCCTGCGAGATATTGACGATCTGGTGAAGCGTGGTGTCTTGGTGAAAGAGCCGGGAGGGGGTCGCAGCACGAGTTATGCCTTGGCAGCGCCGTGAAATCGTGGAGAAGGAATCCGGCATCATGGAAAAATAATACGACTTTCCTTTGTCGTCTGGGCCTTGGATGACGGGAAGGAAGATGTGCTGCTCCTACCGCCCCATTAAGCGAGAGACCTTGTTAAATGCGTCGCTTTTGCGGTCTTCAGTATGGCAATTACTTTGACGATTCTATTCATAACCACAAGTAGTTATTTCAATAGATGACTCATCTTCGCGATAGTATCAAACGCCCTATCAAGATCAAAGCTTTCAAAATCAGAGGACCGCAACACCGGTTTAAGTTCAGTATTGACCTGGGTCTTGAGTTTTTCTTTCCGCGCTGCTGATAGATCGATAGGCGAGTTTCCTGGGACTTTCAATTTTTCGGCAAGAAGATTCAGGAGCTGTTCATCAGACAGATCAACTTTGTGTTGAGATACAAGATAATCGATATCGAAAAAGTCCCGAATCGCCGGCTCCAAACGTGTCAATGCCGCCCGCAACTTTTCGGCGATGGCCTCCTTCATGGACAAGGTGGTCAAATCGATGTCAGGAACCAGGGATTTTCGCGTAAAAGGGTTCAGCAACAGCGTCCTGGCCTTCATTTGCACTGGCGGCATCAGGGGCTTTTCGCGCAATCCCACTTCAATCTTGATGCGGGCCGCTTCTTCCGTGAGAAAAACTGATGGGTAGGTCACATAAGCGACGTACTGCCGGGAGCTGTTATGCCCCGTGAAGTCTTCAGGCAAGGTCAGGATGTTCATCTCCTCTGAAATTTTCTTTACCCATTCCCTGACCGGCACCATCCGTTGCCGTCGTACGGAAATGCTCGCTTCCGGTGGCGTTGAAATCATGAAATCGAGGTCTTCGCTGAGCCGGTAGAAATCGGCATAGACCTTGCCGATGCAGGTTCCTCCCCGGAAGATGAGGGGGCTATCCGGCTGCTGATAGAGATACCGTAAAAGGACGGTGCAGAAATAATCCTTTTCAATGAGGGTGGCATTCAACCCCGTCAGTCCGGCCGTGAAGAGCACCGCCTCACGAAACAATGCCTGATCTTCATGGACAAGTATTTTGCTATTGCTGAATAGCGCCATTGATAATCAATCCCCATTCTTTGTTGATACTGCCCTTTGCGTCCAGTCCGGGTATCCAAGGGATTAGCGATCTTGTCGGACCGAGCTGACGCTTCATTTTACTGAGCCGATCATCGACGATGCCAAGTTGGGCAAGCAGGTAGCCGATGCGCTTAACGGTCCCCTTGTTGCCGTATTGGAGCGTGTCGCCGATAAAGTCCTCGACGATGGCCGGGTCTTTTTTCAGCATTTCCGCGATCCATCCGTAGGCCCGTGGAAGGGTGTTGTACCGGGACCAGTCATACACGGCATCGACCAGCACCCTGGTTTTGGTGGCCATGACGGCATCGATGCCATCAGGCGTCTTCAAGTTCTTTGTCGAACCCAACCGCTGGATGTCCGTTTTGATAAATACGAAATCGGTTCCGCCGATCTCCTTCTCTCCGAAAATCCGGTCGTTATAAACGTAAATCCGGTTCGGGACCTGGTCGTCGAATCCATAGAAGTTAAAGGCGCTGGGACCGCTGATCTGGTATCGGCCTTTGATGACCTCCATGAGTTTGGAAAGGATGTAATAGCCACTGACCGTCCACCGTCCGCCGGCAGGCATGCGGGAAGGGACCAGATAGATGCCTTTATTCAGGCGGATGATCATGCCGGCCCGGCTCAGGCGGCTGAACAGCTCCCGTTCCTGCTTTTTTGTGATGCCTACAACCGGCCCAAGTTCACCCAGGGCGAGAATGTCCTTCTTTCTCAACTGGGCATAGGAAAGAAGCTGCATTTCGAGGGCGCCGAGTTTTGTTTTTTGAGTCTTCATTATGTCTACTGTAATTGTTTGAAAAGCAATTTGGAGGGAATATAATGTAAGAGGAGAGTAAAGTCAAATTTTTCATGACAATTTTTTCATACTGATGCATTTTTACCCGAATATGCCGCGTGGATAGGTCAATGCGTCCCTATCTGATAAAAAGGATGGTACACAAGCAATTAATTGTTTACATTTTGTGCTTGAACAGGTAAAAAATTTACCCGCAGCGCTTCAAATCGTCAACTCAATGCGCCACTACTCTGTTAAATTCCATCCATTTCCATGGTTTAGAAATATTTATATAAGACGACCATGGGTCAACAAATATCATTATATCTAAACTAATCCTTGACTTTGGTTTAAATATATGGTCTTTTGATGACTATGGGTACTGAAACTAAAACAAAAATAAACCGCCTGATAAATCAGTGGACCGTTGGGACGCCTAGCGCCACTTCCTATCTGAATGCTTCCGGTTTCGGTCGTGATCTGCTCGTCAAGTATAAAAACAGCGGCTGGCTGGAATCGTTTGGCCGCGGGGCCTACATACGCGCTGGGGATAGGGTGACCTGGCTGGGCGCTCTTTATACCCTCCAGAATCAGCTCGCACTTCCTGTCCATGTGGGAGGGAAGACGGCTCTTGAACTGAAAGGGTATGCCCATTACCTGCCGGCGAAACAAAGTAAGGTTTTTCTGTACGGTCCGCAAGGTCTGATATCGCCGGCCTGGTTCAGGGAAGATCGTTTCGACGTTAAGTTTGTTATAACGCGAACACATCTCTTCCCCGCAGATAGCCGGGAGGGATTTACCGAATTTCAGGAGAAGGACTTTTCCGTCCGGATATCCGCGCCGGAGCGGGCGATGCTGGAGATGCTTCATCTGGTGCCCCGGAAAGTCGGATTCGACGAGGCCCGGTTGGTCATGGAAAACGTCGTCACGCTGAGGCCGGAAGTCGTTCAGGGATTGCTGGAGGCATGCCGCTCGGTCAAGGTGAAAAGGCTCTTTCTTTACATGGCCGAGAATCAGGAACACGCCTGGCTCTCGCAGGTGGATTTGTCGAAAGTCGATCTCGGAAAGGGAAAACGGATGATCGTCCCGAATGGCCGGTATGATGCGAAATATCAGATAACCGTCCCCGTGGATCGGGGTTGATGTATCATTATGTCCTCACTACGGATAAAAGTTCATCCGGCGAATGTCACCGAAGCTTTGTAATGTTTTGAATCTATTCTTTCATGTCCGCGCCATGGACACGTTCACAGAACGTGTCCATAAAACGAACATACATCGACACGTTATTGTTTCGTGTCGATGTCATCGACATGTCATTTCGACAGCAGTCCATACAGAGCCACGTTCAGATAAAACGTTTCCTTGCCTATTTTGTGAGGCTTCAGAATCCCGATTTTCTCCACTTTCTTGAGATATTCTGCTGCTGTCTGGCGTCTTGCTATCCTCTCAACTCACTGCTGACCAGCAGTGTGAAGTCAGAATAAGGCCGTTTAAATTGCCCCTGACGGCAAGGTGACAGGGGCAGAGACTGAACAGATCGAAAGAGATGTCTTGAAATGGTGGGAAAAGCTGGCCACGAAAAAACTGTAACCACTTCTTGGTTTTTTCTTTGCCTTTTGTCCCCAATTCTGATATCCTGTCAACGTGAACAAGAAACAGCGGAAGAATCTTGCCGACATTTACGAAAAACCAACCCGTTGCGATGTTTCATGGCGGAATGTCGAATCTCTTTTCAGGGCTATAGGGTCAGATATTTTTGAAGGTGAGGGGTCGCGTGTTTCGGTAGTTTTCAATAAACGTGTTCTGAATATCCATAAACCGCACCCGAGCGGCAAATTGAAAAAATATGCTGTCGAAAAAGTAAGGGATTTCCTGAATATCATAGGGGTAAAACCATGAGTAAAAACTATTTAAAATACAAAAAGTACGTCGGGACCGTTCAGTTTGACGCCGATGATCGTATCTTTCACGGGCATGTCTTGGGGATCAATGATGTCATAAGTTTTGAAGGCTCGTCGGTGGCGGAGCTTGAGCAAGATTTCAAGGCGGCCATTGACGACTATTTCGAGACATGCCGAAAAATCGGCAAAGAACCGGAAAAACCTTTCAAAGGAGCCTTCAATCTGCGGCTCGACCCATCTCTCCATGAGATACTTGTGATCGGCGCTTTGCGCGAGGGGAAAACCTTGAACGCTTTTGTCAAGGATGTTCTGGAAAAGGCCGTTTCTGAGGTACACGCTTGAAGTATCATGTTGTTGTTTTTGGGGGTATCTTTGGGGGTATCCAGAAAGTCAGAATATTTGAAAGCGTAAGAAATACTGAAAGATAGGCTGAGAATGTGATGGACGCCGCCCAGTCCAAAGAAGTACAAAACCCGTTAGAAATAGCGGGTTTTTTCTTGCCATTTGTCCGACGACGTGCAATAGCGTTTATCAAAATCCGGCAATTATAGGGGCCGATAAAGGACCATTCTTTAATGGATCAAGATAAGCGATTCCCCCTTCATATTCAATATAGACTTATTATTAGCGCTTGTTGATCAAGTCAAATCTCCATACAATTTTGTTTAACTTGTCCAAAGGGATGGGGGATAAAGCAAAAAAAGGGAGGGAGGCATGATAAAAAGGCTAGTATGGATTCTGGCGGTTCTTTTGATCAGTTCCCAAGCGGCACAGGCCATCGATACGGGAACGTTGTCGGGCACGCTCCGGATCGGCGATGAGGTCGTTGAACTAAGAGAGGTTTATGCACATTTTCACGACAACGCCGAAGGGCTTCTGGACCGCCCCAAAGAGATGCGCATTGTCCTGTCCGACCGACCAATCCCCCAGGAATCCCTGAGGGGCATCGCCTTTTTGCCTGTCACCAGGCTTGCCCGTGAAGGAAAGGTCGTCGGCCTCCTCCTACAGTTTGACCCCAAGGATCAACACCGGATGGTGGTCACCCTCCTGCGCAAACCGTCACAGCCGGGGAAATCCCTGATGACCCTGTCCCTTATCGATACGGAGCAAAATCTTTTCAAGAAGCTGAAGATTTCGGAGACACGGGTTGAAGGTGAAATCGACTATGCGGAAACGCACAAGGCAGACAGTGAGGGCTTGCCCAGTCTCTCTTATTCCGCCATATTCAGCGCCCCGCGCTTCCACGAAATGCCCGTAACGGCCGACCTGAAGGGAAAAGCAGCCCAAAGAAGCCCCCAGGTAAAGATCCTTCGCGAAAAGGCGAAAGCCCTTGGCAAGGGGGATTTCGCCGCTGTCAGTAAGCTGACAAGCGAAGCCGAGAACCGCCGGAATGAGACCATCATGGAACAGATGGGTGATCAGATAGCTGCGATCAGCAAGGAAGCCGCAGTGGACCTGGAAAAATCGCTCAAGACCATTCAGCGCGTCATTGTCCGCGGCGACCGGGCTGTGGTCATTTTTGCGAACAAGGGATGGGCAAATTTTGTAAAAGAAGGCGGACAGTGGAAATCAGACGACTGATGAGGCCATGAAGCAGACGAAATGGTTCATCCATCCCATCTTCATTAATATTCGTTGGCTTTAACTTTCATCCATTAACTACATGTGATAGTTGGAGAAAAATATGATATGAAGTTTTGCTGCATCGTCAGTGATATCAGACTTTTCATAAGATGGGGTGGAGGGGATGATCCTGCAGAAAAGCGCTCCGCTTAATATTCTTATCGTCGATGACGAGATCAACATCCGCAAGACGTTATCCATTTGCCTGGAAACAGAAGGGCACAGTGTGATAACTGTGAGCAACTTTGAAGACGCCCTGTCTGAAGCATCACGAAGGTCATTTGATGCCGCTTTTGTCGATCTCCGTCTGGGCACCGCCAATGGGCTTGATCTGATTTCCCCCCTGCTGACCGCAACACCCGGGATCAAAATCATCGTGATCACAGCGTATGCCTCCATCGATACTGCTGTGGAAGCCATGAAACGAGGGGCGACAGACTATATTCCCAAACCGTTTACGCCGGCTCAGGTCAAACTGGCGGTCCATAAGGTCTTTGAGGTTCGCACTCTGGAGCAAAAGGTTGTCGCATTGAGAGAGGACCTGGGGCGGTCTCATCTTGATGCCGATTTTTCCAGCGGGAGCAGTGTGATGAATCGTGCCATTGCTCTGGCGCGTCAGGCTGCATCTTCCGACGCAACGATTCTCCTGCGGGGGGAAAGCGGGACCGGGAAAAGCGTTCTGGCAAAATCCATTCACGGCTGGAGTAAGCGGGCGGCGATGCCCTTCAGCGTCCTTTCTTGTCCCTCCCTGTCGCCTGAGCTGCTGGAAAGTGAGTTGTTCGGACATGTCCGGGGAGCGTTTACCGGTGCCATTCGTGACAATCCCGGGCGGATCAGCTCCTGCAACGGAGGCACCCTGCTGCTTGACGAGATCGGCGATCTGCCGTTATCCCTCCAGCCGAAGCTGCTGCGATTCGTCCAGGAGAAGGAGTATGAGCGAATCGGCGATTATATGACGCGCCATGCCGATGTCAGAATCATTGCTGCGACGAACATCGATCTGGAGAAATCCGTCCGGGAAGGCCGGTTCCGGGAGGATCTTTACTATCGGATCAATGTGATTCAAGTTGAAATTCCACCCCTGCGGGAGCGGCCCGATGACGTGATAGCCCTTGCGGAACGCCTGCTGGTCTTTTTTGGAAGAAGCTGTCACAGGATGTCCCTGGGTTTTACCGATGAGGCCATTCATTTACTCAGGCACTACAGTTGGCCGGGAAACGTGCGCGAGTTGAGGAATGTTATCGAGAGAGCCGTTATCCTCTGCCAGACCGACCGGATTGGTGTCAACCATTTTCCGGAAAATTTACGAACCATGGATAGGTCAATCAGAATAGGCGATCCGATCCCCCTGGATAAGATCGAGGAAGAGCATATCCGGCGCGTGCTGGCCACTACCCGGTCCTTACAGGAAGCAGCGGATATTCTCGGTATCGATCAAGCCACCCTGTGGCGCCGTCGCAAGCAATACGGCATCTAAGCCTTGCAATTTTCAACATCCCCGGGTGTCTGTTTTGCGAAATGCAAAGGGATGTCCCGCCTCATTTAAAAATAACCCCGTAAAATCAAAAAGCTATAAGAAGAAGGGCCTGGCACGGCCGTTGCTGTAACTGTCCTGCAGGATAAAGCCTATGCTTGGACTTCGTCAAAAACTGTCGTTGGGGTTTGGAGGGCTGCTGCTGATCATTATGATCATCGGTGTGCAGAGCATCGTCCGGTTCAGGGATCTGGGCCAATCCATCGATGTGATCCTCCGCGAGAACTATCGCAGTGTCGTCGCCTGTCAGGATATGAAGGAAGCCTTGGAACGCATCGACAGCGGTATTCTTTTTACCTTTCTGGGGTACCAGCGGGAAGGGACGGAACAGATCCGGCGGAATGAAATGGTCTTTGAAAAAGCGCTCCAGACCGAGTTGAACAACATCACGGTTCCCGGCGAGGGAGAAAAAGCCGCCGCACTGAAAGCGCGTTTCACCCGTTACCTGGCGACCCTGCACGAAGTTGAAAAACAGACCCTGCCGATGGATGTCCGTCGCCATCTTTACTTCAAGGAAATGCTGCCGCTGTTTCAGCAGGTGAAGAGTACAGCGGATGAAATTCTCCAGATGAACCAGAATAATATGCATGAGGCCAATGATGCGGCAAGAAAAGATGCGGCATCAGCTCAGCAGCGGATGTATATCTTCTTGCTCTTCGGTGCTTTTGTCGCCATCGCCTTCATGCTTTTTATCGGGAAGTGGATTCTGCGCCCCATCCATCGCCTGATTCTCTCCACCGAAGAGATCAAAAGTGGGAATCTGGATCTCATTGTACAAACGGATTCCCACGATGAGATTGGCCGGCTTTCAGAAGCTTTCAATGCCATGGCCGTCAGTCTCCGTGAATTTCGGCGCAGCGACCAGGCTAAACTGGTACGCACTGAACAGGCGACGAAAGAGGCTTTTAACAAACTGCCCGATGCCGTGGCTGTCGTTGACCTCGATGGAAAAGTGGAAATATCTACAGCGTCTGCCAGAAATCTTTTTGGTCTGAAGCCTGGCGTTCACCTGCAGGAGGTGCCTGTTGCGCATTTAAATCATCTCTTCCAGGATATTTTTGAGGATGATTTTCTGAAATACAAGGAGAAGCAAAAGCTGTTTCAGCTATTTGTCAATGGCGAGGAGCGGTATTTTCACATGGATGCAGCGCCGATGACCGATCGTGACGGACATCTGACCGGTGTGATTCTGGTCTTGAAGGATGTGACGGAGCACCGCCAGGTTGAGGAGCTGAAGAGCGGGCTCATTTCTACCGTATCTCATGAGTTGAAGACCCCGCTGACATCCATCCGCATGGCCATTCACCTACTGCTGGAAGAAAAGATCGGACCGCTGACGGAAAAGCAGGTCGAACTTCTGCTGGCGGCCCGGGAAGACAGCGATCTTCTGCATCACATCCTTGCGAATCTTCTGGATATCAGTCGTATCGAGTCCGGCCATGTTCAAATGGCGTTCCAATCGATATCCCCCCATGCTCTGGTGATGGAGACCGTTGAACCCTTTCGTCGGGCCGCTCAGGACGGCGGCGTCGAGTTGGAAACTAAGCTCCCCGATGACCTGCCGATGGTTTGCGCCGATATAACCCAGATCGGCCATGTCTTTTCCAACCTGTTGTCCAATGCCCTTCGCTATACCGTACCTGGGGGCCGGATCACGGTAGCGGCAGAGGTGGACGAACAGATGGTCCGCTTTCATGTAGCTGACACAGGCAGTGGGATTCCACATCAGTTTCTCCAGCGGATCTTTGAACAATTCTTCCGGGTGCCGGACCAGCGGTCGGAGACGGGTGCCGGGTTGGGGCTGGCCATTGCCAAGGAGATCGTGGAGGCCCATGGTGGCAACATCAATGTGGAAAGTCAGGAAGGGAAAGGGACCACCTTTTCTTTCACCCTCAAAAAAGCAGATCAGTTATCAGAAAAAATATAGCAGATGTTAATGGATATTGTGTGTTTATTGATCATGGTTGCTTTTTTCGGCCTTTGTCTCGCGTTTGCCAAGGCCTGTGAGAGGTTTTAGCTATGCTGGACATCATGGTCGGCATCATGGGGATAATTTTAATCATCTATCTCTTGATCACTGTTATTCGGCCGGAGCTATTTTAACGGAGATATCCCCTTATGGACTTATATGGATGGATACAACTCGCTGTGTTTATCGGTCTATTGCTTTTGCTGACCAAGCCGGTGGGACTTTACTTGTTTCGCGTTATGGATTGTGAAGGTCGCACTTTTCTCGACCCTGTCATGAAGCCTCTGGAACTTCTGCTTTACCGTCTTTTCAAAGTGGACCAGAAAGAGGAGCAGGACTGGAAACAATATACGGTCTCCCTGATCCTATTTGGTCTAATGAGCCTGCTGTTCACCTATATCCTTCTTCGTGTTCAACACCTCCTGCCATTGAACCCACAGAAGCTTGGCGCCCTGAGCTCGGATCTGGCCTTCAACACGGCAGCGAGCTTTACAACCAACACCAATTGGCAGAGCTATGGTGGGGAGTCGACGATGTCCTATTTTTCACAAATGGTGGGACTTGCTTTCCACAATTTTACTTCCGCTGCCATGGGGATCGCCGTGGCCGCCGCCCTGGTACGGGGAATTGCACGTCAAACAGCCAAGACGATCGGCCATTTCTGGGTGGATCTGGTCCGGGTGAATCTCTACCTGCTGCTTCCGATCTGCCTGTTTTTTGCCGTTTTTCTTGTATCCCAGGGGATGATCCAGAATTTCAAGCCCTATGATACGGTGAAATTGGTCGAACCCTATACGACACAGGTAGAGAAAAAGGATGCCGGCGGTCAGGATTTGAAGGATGCCCAGGGGAAACCGGTCATGGAAGATAAAAAAGTTGATACCCAGACAATCGCCCAGGGTCCCATGGCGTCACAAGTGGCCATCAAGATGCTGGGCACCAACGGGGGCGGTTTCACGAACGCCAACGCCTCCCATCCCTATGAAAATCCGTCGCCCCTGTCCAATTTCATCCAGATCCTGTCCATCTTTCTTATACCCAGTGGCCTTACCTACTATCTGGGCAGGATGGTAAAGAACCAGCGCCACGGCTGGGCGGTCTGGGGAGCCATGGCCGTTCTCTTTATGGCAGGCATCATGGTCTGTTGGTGGGCGGAAGCGGCGGGCAACCCCCATCTGACGGCCCTGGGTCTTGATCCGGGCGGAGGAAACATGGAAGGCAAAGAGGTCCGTTTCGGAATCTTCAGTTCCGCCCTCTTTGCGACGGTGACTACGGATGCATCCTGCGGCGCCGTGAACGCCATGCACGATTCCTTTACCCCCTTGGGGGGGCTCATTCCCCTGGTCAACATACAACTGGGAGAGGTGGTCTTCGGCGGCGTCGGTTCCGGTCTCTACGGCATGCTGATCTTTGTGGTCCTCACCGTCTTTCTGGCGGGACTGATGGTAGGGCGCACCCCGGAGTATCTGGGCAAAAAAATCGAAGCCTATGATGTGAAGGTCAGCGCTCTTGCCATTCTGATTCTTTGTTTCAGCACTCTTGCATTTGCGGCCTGGGCGGCCGTCAGCGCCTGGGGCACGGCGGGCCTGAACAACACCGGACCGCATGGCCTGTCGGAAATCCTTTATGCCTATTCATCTTCTGTCGGCAATAACGGCAGTGCCTTTGCGGGATTCAACGCAAATACGCCCTGGCTGAATATGACGCTGGGATTCGCCATGCTGATCGGGCGTTTTTTCTTTATCATTCCTGTATTGGCCCTGGCCGGAAATCTGGCCAAGAAGAAGCTGGTTCCATCGAGCTCTGGAAGCTTCCCTGTATCGGGATTGACCTTCGTTGTCCTTCTGATCGGCACGGTCTTAATCGTGGGGGCGTTGACCTTTTTCCCGGTATTGGCCCTGGGACCCATTGTTGAACATTTCATTATGACAGGATCGGGAAAACTATTTTAAATCGTTGAGGAACCGATAAAATGGCTGCAAAAAAGCATTCTCTATTTGATCGACGTATCGTTTCCCAGGCGATGGCCGCTTCTTTCAGAAAGCTCAACCCTCGTAGCATGATGAAGAATCCGGTCATGTTCGTAACGGAGGTGGGCGCCCTGATCACGACGGCAGGGCTGTTTTTCCGATCGGCAGAGGAATCCCTTGGTTTTGGTTTACAGGTGGCGCTCTGGCTCTGGTTTACAGTGCTTTTTGCCAATTTTGCGGAAGCCATGGCAGAGGGGCGCGGCAAAGCCCAGGCGGATGCCCTCCGGAAGACACGCACCCAGACAATCGCCAACCGCACTTTGGCTAATGGCAGTATCGAGAAAGTCCCGGCGGAGATGCTGCGGAAAGGGGATGTTGTCCAGGTACTTGCGGGAGAGATGATTCCGGCGGATGGTGAGGTCATTGAAGGAGTGGCCACGGTGGATGAATCCGCCATTACGGGAGAGTCGGCGCCGGTCATCCGCGAGGCGGGCGGAGACCGCAGTGCCGTCACCGGGGGCACCCGGGTTTTATCGGATCATATCAAGGTGGTCGTCACGGCTAACCCGGGCGAAAGCTTTATGGACCGTATGATTTCACTGGTGGAAGGGGCCCAGCGCCAGAAAACTCCCAACGAAATCGCCCTGACAATTCTGCTGTCAGCGTTGACCATTATCTTTCTTGTTGTCATCCTGACGCTCAAAATGTTCGGTCTCCATTCAGGGCTGTCCTTTTCCGTCACCGTTCTGGTTGCCCTGCTGGTCTGTCTGATTCCCACCACGATTGGCGGTTTATTGAGTGCGATCGGCATTGCCGGTATCGACCGGCTGGTGCAGAAGAATGTCCTCGCTATGAGCGGTCGGGCTGTAGAGGCAGCAGGGGATATAGACGTTCTCCTGTTGGATAAAACCGGCACCATTACCCTGGGGAATCGTCAGGCCACGGAATTCCTGCCCGCTCGAGGCTTGCAGCCACAGGAGCTGGCCGATGCGGCGCAACTGTCATCCCTTGCCGATGAAACGCCGGAAGGACGGAGTATTGTCGTCCTGGCCAAGGAATTCGGCCTGCGGGGCCGGTCCATTGCCGAGATGCCGCAGGCGAAATTCATCGCCTTCACGGCTCAGACCCGTATGAGCGGCGTGGATATCGACGGCCGGCAGATCCGGAAGGGTGCGCCGGACGCGATCCGGGCGTTTACGGGGAAAGATTTTCCGCCGGAGGTCATGGAACAGGTGGACATCGTGGGCCGCTCCGGTGGGACGGCGCTGGTGGTCGCAGAGAAGGAGCGCGTTCTGGGCGTTGTCCATCTGAAGGACATTATCAAAGGAGGATTGAGGGATCGTTTTAAACGCTTCCGGGCTATGGGGATCAAGACCGTGATGATTACCGGTGACAACCGCCTGACGGCGGAAGCTATCGCCAATGAGGCTGGCGTGGACGACTTCCTGGCAGAGGCGCGACCGGAAGATAAACTGGCCCTGATTCGTAAAGAACAGGCAACCGGACATCTGGTTGCCATGACCGGCGACGGCACCAACGATGCACCTGCCCTTGCCCAGGCCGACGTGGGTGTGGCAATGAATACGGGCACCCAGGCCGCAAAAGAGGCAGGCAATATGGTCGACCTGGATTCCAATCCGACAAAACTCATCGAGATCGTGGAAATCGGCAAGCAGATGCTCATGACCCGTGGAGCCCTGACCACCTTCAGTATCGCCAACGATGTGGCCAAATATTTTGCCATCATCCCGGCCATGCTGATCGGTCTCTATCCGGTCATTGCCCCGTTGAATATCATGGGCCTGCGTTCACCCCAGAGTGCCATTCTCTCCGCTGTTATCTTTAATGCCCTGATCATCGTGGCTTTGATTCCACTGGCCCTCCGGGGTGTAACTTTTCGGCCCTTGGGTGCCGCCGTCCTGCTGAGGCGTAACCTCGTTATTTATGGATTGGGGGGACTGATCGCACCTTTTGTGGGAATCAAGCTGATCGATCTCCTGATCAACGCATTGCACCTGGTATAGGAGGCGAAGTTACGGCAATGAACAATATTCTGAAAGAATTGCGCATCACCCTGACTGCGGTGTTTTCCTTCGCCGTCCTTTTGTGTGGTATTTATCCTGTTGCGGTTTGGGTTGTTGCCCAAAGTTTATTTCCAAATCAAGCCAACGGTTCGCTGATTCAGGTAAACGGGAAAATGACAGGCTCAGCACTTCTGGCGCAGAGGTTTGCCGGTGCGGGTTACTTTCATCCCCGTCCTTCGACGGCAGGAGACGGATATGACGCCGCCAACTCTGGCGGCAGCAATCTAGGGCCGACGTCGCAAAAATTGATCGATAGGGTCAAAGAGCGCATTGCCGGCTACCGGTTGGAGAATAACCTGGGTCCAGAGATTTTGATACCAGCAGATGCGGTGACGGCTTCGGGAAGTGGTCTGGATCCGCATATCAGTTTGAGAAACGCCTTGCTGCAGGCGGAGCGCGTCGAAAAGGCCAGAGGGATCAATAAAGCGGTTATTCAGAAGAAAATCGAAGCCTATACGGAAGGCCGTGACCTGATGATTTTCGGGGAGCCGAGGGTCAATGTCCTCATGCTGAATCTGGACCTGGATCGAAAGAGGTGAGTTCCTATGGCCTATGACAGAGCGGACGCTTTCTTACGCATGATTCGCCAGTCTCAGCGCGGGCGACTGAAGGTCTATCTCGGTTATGCCGCGGGTGTTGGCAAGACCTATCAGATGCTCCAGGAGGGCCACCGGCTCAAACAGGATGGTATCGATGTGGTCGTGGGATTGGTGGAAACGCACGATCGCATGGAAACAGCGAAACTCATCGAGGGTCTGGAGGTCATCCCCAGATTTTTTCAGCAATATAGAGGCATTATCGTCGAAGAAATGGATGTGGACGCTATCCTGCGTCGCAAACCACAGGTTGCCCTGGTCGATGAATTGGCTCATTCCAACGTTCCGGGTAGCAGAAACGCCAAGCGTTATGAAGACGTTCAGGATCTTCTGTCTGCCGGCGTTCATGTGATCACGACCATGAACGTCCAGCATCTGGAAAGTCTTTATGATACGGTTGAAAGAGCAGTCGGGGTCAAGGTGCGGGAGCGCCTTCCTGACAGTGTGCTGGCTGAAGCGGATGAGATCGTCAATGTAGACGTTACACCGGAGGATCTGCAGGAACGACTGAAGAGTGGCAAGATATATCCTGAAGAACGAATAGGCATGTCATTGGTAAACTTTTTCAGGGCCACCAACCTTGAAAATCTGCGGGAATTGACACTCCGGGAAATAGCCGCCCAGATCGATCTGAAAAGGCAGGAGACATGGCCGGATGACGGCACGGTTGTATCGGATCAGATCCTGGTCTGTCTGAGTTCCCGGGGGCCCAATAGTGACATGCTCCTCAGGTACGCTTCACGACTGGCCGGGAAGCTCAACCGAAATTGGTATGCTGTTTATGTGCAAACCCCTTCCGAAGAAGCCACGGTTATCGACAGCCATACGCAGCGTCTGCTGTCCGGTACGCTGACTCTGGCGAAGGAACTGGGAGCGATGATTTTCACATATAAGGGGGAGGACATTGCCGAAACGATTCTCCACTTTGCCAGGGAATACCGGGTTGGCCATATTGTTATGGGGTCTCCGGCGCACATCCCATTCTGGAAACGGATCATGGGCAAGAAGAGCATTCCGGAACAGCTGATGGAAGAAGCACGGGGAGTGACCATTGTCGTTCTGGATACCCGATCTCATGAACCGGTTGCTGTCAAACCCATGCCGGCGATACAAGAAGAGCCCCGGGTGCCCGCAAAAGTGACTTCACAAATACAGCCGGTGTCTGTGAATCCTCCCTTGCTGACTTCCCTGCTCGATGTCCAAAAGATCGTACTTTGGGAGAGCCCTGTCGATAGAGAAGAGGTTCTCGAAACGCTCGTCCAGGCTGCCTGTCAGGGCAGCAACCTATCTGACGCTGTTGCCTTTTTGCAGGCTGTCCGGGAGCGGGAGGCGCAAGGATCTACCTTCTTTAATGAGGGGGTGGCTTTTCCTCATGCCCGGATAGGAGGCCTTGGCCAATCTCTGATTGCCCTGGGCCTGACAAGAATGGGAATCACGGACGTCACCACAGAAAAGACGGTGGAATATGTCTTTCTGAGTTTGTCCCCCCTGGAAAAACCGGAAGTTCAGGTGCAACTCCTGGCCTTGGCCGCACGCACCTTCCAAAACAGACATCTTCTTCAGGTATTGCAATCGGCCAGTGATGCTGATGAGGTTTATGCGGCCATTCAGGAATGGGAACGGTCATCCTCAAAACCGGTAGTGTCTGACCAAAATCAACAATTAAAGACCGGAAGTTAGAATCCAGGATGAACGGGCAGGCGGCGAAAAGCTGATGATTGCATCCAGCCTCCAGCCGTTACTCGTTAACTTGTCTTGTTATTTCCGCCAATTTTATTTATAATATCAAATCAATTTAAAGGAGACGGCCATGAGGAAGCCAGCGTTTCTACGAATTATCTTGTTCTCTTTTTTTATAATTTTGTTCATGCCGGAACTATTCATGGCAGCGACGGAAGGAATGACATTAGCTGCATCAGACGATACCGGAGCCGGGCAGAGGCCGGTTGAGAAAGAAAAGACAACCTTCATGACCTATACTTTTCCGGATGGCATTCAATATGTGGGGGAATTCAGAGACGGCAGGATCAATGGACAAGGGACCCTGACGTGGTCGGATGGTCAGAAATATGTCGGGGAATTCAGTGATAACAAAATGAATGGACAAGGTATGACAACCTGGCCAAATGGTGATAAATATGAAGGGGAGTTCCGGGATGACAAGAGAAATGGACAAGGTACTTATACTTTTCAGGACCGTACAAAATATGTCGGTGAGTTCCGGGATAACAAAAGAAATGGACCGGGTAAGATGACTTATGCAGGCGGTGAGGTGTACGACGGGGAATTCCAGGATGACAAGATGCATGGACGAGGCACTTACACCCTTCCCAGCGGTCAGAAATATGTCGGTGAGTTCCGGGATAACAAAAGAAATGGTCAAGGTACGATGACCTATCCGGGTGGTGAGCAATATGTCGGGGAATTCATGGATGACAAAAGACATGGACAAGGTACGATGACTTATCCGAACGGAGGTTACCAGACAGGCAAATGGCAAGATGACGGATTTTTAGGAAGCTTTTAAATGAACAGTCATTGCGTCTCACTGGATACGATCTGTCAAGCATGCAACTTCCATTTCGTGTAAACGATCTCCTGCTTCTCGTTGTGGTCCTTTCCTCCATGGCGGCAGGGATCATTTTCCCCCACTTCAGCTCTCTTTTCCAAGCCCTGCCTATTTACTGTCTGATGGTTCTTTTTTCCCTCAGTTACCTTTCTATTGAACTGGATACCGTCTGGAGGACGCTGAAAGGCCATAGCAGGACCATTTTGACTTTTACGGTTCTGAAGAGCCTGATTCTGCCCGTGGTCGTTTTTTATATATTTAAGGTTTTTGCCCCGACCTATGCCCTGTCCGCATTGCTTTTGACAGGTGTTTCCACAGGGGTTGTGGCCCCGTTCATATCTAATCTGATAAGAGGGAATAGCCCTCTTGTCCTGGTGGTCGTCGTGATCACATCGGTCCTGGTGCCCATCACTTTACCGGCCCTCATCCAGGTTGTTGCAGCGAAGTATGCGGAGATTTCGCTGATCGCCATGGTCCGCATGCTTGTTCTGGTGATCTTTGTCCCCATTTTAGTCGTTGAAGGTCTGAGACGCCTTACCCCGAATCTGTTGAAGCATTTGATGAAAAGGCAGTTTCCACTTTCTCTCCTGCTTTTTGCCATAATCAATTTGGGGATTTTCTGCCGGTATTCCCCTCTTTTTAAAAAAGAACCCATCATCATTATCATGGCATTTGCAGTGGCCGTGGTGCTGTCTGTGATCTGCTGCACCGTGGGGATTCTCTTCTTCTGGAAAAGTTCTGTGGAGAATCAACTGGCCGGAGCGGTCATGTTAGGCAACATGAATAATGTTTTGGTGATTGTTTTTTCCTCTGAGTTTTTCGGCCCTATCGAACCCATGGTCGCTGCGATGTATATCATCCCCTTTTTCGGTCTCGTTATGCCCCTCAGATATTATTCCCATAGGCGCACCAGAGCAGCTGATGGGATCAGGAGAAGTCAAGAAAAGGATTCTTTTTAATCAATGAAAAGGTAAAACAAGAAAATAGAAGCAGGAGGGCAATAGCTAAAAAGAAGTGAGTAATTCTTTCTCGACGATTTTATTATCTTCAGGTCGACCTGAGATAGAACCCGATATCCGGGTCATAACCGCTGGCTGTGTGGGAAAATTCGCAGCCGATTTGACGCCCCTTGACAACACGAACCACAGCCTCCTTCTCAATCTTGGTACGCTGAGCGTTATCTAAGTTAAACATCACTTTAATCCGATCGTCAGGATTCAGAGGATGTTTGCTGGAGGCAAGGAAACCGCAACCACCGAGCGAAAGATCGATAATAGTCGTCTTTTCGAAACCGCCGGGAGGCACCAGTTTTGAATAGAAGCCGTCAAAAAAGGTTTTCTTTCGGAAGGCCTTTCTAAGGTCGATCTGGATTTCATAAGCCTTCCCACAGGATGAACAGGTTATATTGATGCCGTTGGGTTGATTACTATTGAGAAACGATTCTGCCCGTTTTACACTGCTGTCCCCGCAGAAAGGACAATTCAGAGAAACCATCCCATGCGCATCAACAGACATAGCCTTTACCGACATTTCTTCACCCCTCTATCATTATATTAGGATAAATAAACAGGTACGTCAACTGAAAATAATTTTAAAAAGGGGTATTCGCATATTGGCGTTTTTCAGTCGGTGTTGTCGGAGGGTTCGAAGGCCATTTACCGCTTTATTTATTTAGCCGTTCAGTTCACAAATCTTTATTTTTGTGCCCTCATTCAGGAATGTCCACAACCCGATTTGTTTCAGCGTGTCTATCGTCGGTATTCCGGAAGTGTTCCAGCCCCGCTCCTGATAATAAGCCTGGATCAATTGGCGTAACTGTTCTTTTCTATGGTTCATCAGGTTGGCCCGTTTTTCCCCCGTGGTCATGTTCTGAATCTCGGTTGGAGATTTTTCTAAGAAGCTGCTCAGTTCCTGATCATGATAATCCTTTTCAGCATCATAGAGATGATTATCAATCGGTCCGATGGCCCGGTCCGGAATCCAGTCGTTTTGGCCGGTGTTCTTGCCATAGACCATGGCATTCATAACCCGCTGTAAATTGATATCCCGGTCCGTCTGTTCGAAAATCTTCTCCCAGGTCAGATTCGTTCCCAGCATCCCGTTATAGAAATCTGCATAGATTTTCTGGGAGGCAGGATTGATATACTTATCCGTATTCTTCACCTGTTCAGAATCGGGATTGAAGACATCCACCCAGGGCAGCTTGCAAAGACCCATATTGTCATTGCCAAGGCGGACTCTCGGATAAGTGATCAATGCCCTGGCTTTATCCCGGAGGGTTGGGAAGGCACCCAGCAAGTCTATTTTGATGAGCCAGGCTGCTGCGTGATGCGCTCCGATATCACTGGCGGCGGCATAGGAAGCCTGCATGGACAATGATCGATGGGTCCGGTAAAGAGAAAAGGGCAGCCCCTTGGTCTGCATGGCGAATTTCAGGAGTTCTTCCCGAGGATCGGTCTTGCCGGTTCTCCGGACATATTGAGCGGAGATCCAGTTGACAAGATGCTGCATTCCCTTTCCGGCTTCTTTTGACAATGCCGTCTCCCGATGGGCAATCTGATGGATGAATCTCAATACTGCTTTTTCATTTCCCCAGGTAAGTTCCAGTCCATCCGTATCTTCCCGGGTTAGATGCCCTCTCTGGAAGCATTCCATTAAAAAGGCAATCACAACAGCCGTCGTGATGGTATCGATCCCGTAGTTATCGCAATGCCAATTGGCCTCCATGATGAATTCTGCATTCCAAATACCCAGGTTGGAGCCGAATCCGGCGGCCGTTTCATACTCCGGTCCGTCAACCCACACTTTGCGATTTTTTTGATCACCGAAAGTTAAGGCCACACAGCCGCCTTTGGTACATTGCAGACTGCAGCCGGGGAAACACCCGTCCCTGCCCTGGTGATCAAACAGATGCTCCGCATAATATTTTCCCGTAATCTTTTCCGCCCGCGGGTCGGATCCAAACTGGTAATTTTTCACGGGTAGGGACTGGTAGGCTTCCTTGTTCATGAAGGCAATCAACCCGGCGCTGCCCTTGCGGTGCATCTTCAGCGATTGCGGATCGACTTCCCTGATGATTTTGCCGAGTTCCGCTCCCGCTTTTTTCACCTTGTCCCAGTCGACGGCGCCGAAGGGGTTTTCGCCTTTCGGAAATTCCGACAGGACAACAATGGCCCTGATTTTTTTATTCATCATGACGGAACCGAGACCGGTCCTGCCGGCCTGCTTTGTCCGGAAAAACCCCCGGATCCCATTCATGCTTTTGGTGGGATCGAAATAATGGCTGTTGATACATCCGTAGGTTGTGTTAGCGCCGCCGATACCTGTTGTCAAAAAGACGATATTTTTTCTGTCATAGCCTGCCTGGATAAATCGATCGGTGATGTTTTTCTCCAAATCAAAGACCTGGTCGATGGAAGGGGCGTCCATCACGGATATATCCTCCCGGAAGCCATCGATGACAATCATGATGTCCTTTTCAGATTTACCCGTTATTTCCAGGGCGTCGAAACCGACGTATTTAAGGTAGGCGCCAAAATGTCCTCCGAAATTTGAGACACCGGGGATGCCGGTCAGAGGGGACAGGGAAATAGCCATGCATTTGCTTGTCCCCGGGAATTGAGGGATGCCTCCCAGCGGGCCAGGCGAAAAAATCAGCGGATTTTCCGGAGCGTCGGGGGTCGTTTGGGTGGTGATGTTCTTGTGCAGAAGATACAACCCCAGGGCCCGGCCTCCGATAAAATAATTCCGGACCTGCGGATCAAGTTCCGGGGTCAGAATTGTATGGGTTCCAAGATGGATGGTGAGGATTCTATTGGCATAGCCATGAACCAGTGGTGATTTTTTAAATTTCATTTTCCGTTCCCTTCTTGCGACTGCCTCGGCGTTGATGGCTGCGATGGATTGTCTTGCCGTCCTCTGCCGTTTTTAAACGCGGCAACATAGGATAAAGGGAATATCTTGTCAATGAATTATCTTTCGGTATGGTGATTTGTAAAACTTGCGTCTCCGGTCTGAATGAAGTACAATTTAAGCTGTAAAAGAGGTTAAGAAATTGAAACAGGATAACCTACCCATAGACAGAAAGGAGAATTCAAGATGCAGGCACTGTTTACCTTAACACCGGCGGAATCGAAGCGGTTGATCGGGAAAGCCGTGGCAGCGCTACCCGAGATTCAGAATGCGAAGAAAAAAGGCTACCTCCTCGTAGGCAGGGGTTCGACCAATGCGTACATCCTCGAAGAGCTTCTGGGCAAGAGGATCAAGAAAGAAGGTTACACGGCCGGCCAGGTCATCAAGGGCATCCTGTGCGTTCTGGGACCGGAAGAGCGGACCAAGCCCGTGACTTTCCACAAGGGACAGGTTCTCCCCGTGGAGCCGGGGTCCGTTCTGGACAAGCTTTCCCCCGGTGATATTATGCTGAAAGGAGCCAATGCCCTCGATTCCAGTGGAAATGTCGGTGTCATCATGGCAAGCCCGGCAGGCGGAACCATGGGACAGTTTTACATGGCCATGAAAGCCCGGGGTTTGGAGATCATCTATCCTGTTGGGCTTGAAAAGTTAATTCCCTCGGTGGAACTGGCTGTTCAATATGGGGGAACAATGACTTTGGGCAAAACGATCGGTGCCCGTGTCGGGATGGCCTGCGTTGCCGACGGGATGGTCTTCACGGAACTGGATGCGCTCGAAAGCCTTTTCGATGTCGAAGCCGTTCACTTCGCCTCCGGCGGCTGGGGAGGTGCGGAAGGATGTGTAACCCTGGCTGTGGAAGGACTGGACGCCGGCGTTAACAAATGCATGAAATTCATCGAGCAGAAGATCAAAGGGGAACCGCCTCTGCCGGCGGCCAAGAGCCCCTGCAAAACCTGCAATCTCCCTTGCAGTTTCCAGGGAAAGGATCTGAAGCAGCTTCCCGGCTATCTGAAGTAGCGGGACGCAGGCATCCTGAATGATGAACAGGTGCGGCAGGAATTTTCCCGGATATCGGGATCGGTTAGTCCATAGGTGTTGAGTACCATGACATCGTGGCACTCAACAAATAGTATTTCTGAAATGGCCGGTAAGCTGCAGAAGATTTGCTGCGTGCCTTATTGATCTATTGGGAAAATAAAAGAGGGTCAGCCGAGTATCGGCTGACCCTCTTTTATTTCGGTATTTTGATCGGCTTAACGACGATAAATCCGGTAATCCACCACCGAGACACCCTTCTCATAGACCAGGATCGGGTTGAGGTCGATCTGGTCGATTTCGGGTTGATCCTTCACCAGCTTTGCCAGGGCCTTCATGACGTCGATGAGGGCCTTTTCATCTCTCGGCTTCATCCCCCTCGCGCCTGATAGAATCGGGTACCCCTTGATGTCCCGGATCATCTGCCGGAATGTTTTTTCTGTGGCCGGGAGCAGGCAGAATTGCACGTCCTTATAGATTTCCGTGAATATGCCTCCCAGGCCAAACATCAGGGCAGGGCCGTACTGCGGGTCTTTGATCATGCCCAGGATGACTTCTACACCGCCCGGTCTGGCCATGGGTGACACGGTGATCCCTTCAATCCCGGCTTTCGGTGCCGCTTTTTTGACATTCTTCAGGATTTCTTCGAAGGCGTCTTTCACTTCTGACAACCTGGTCAGGTTGAGGCGCACGCCGCCGACGTCGGTCTTATGGGACAGATCTGCGGAGGCGATTTTGAGAGCCACCGCCTTTTTAAATTTCTTCGCCAGGAGGATGGCTTCCTGCGAGGACGTTGCCAGCTTTGCATCTACGGCCGGGATCCCGTATTTCTTCAGGAGGGCTGCGGCCTTGCCTGCCGGCATCAGATCCAGGGGGGGGCCAGCGGCGGCTGCATGGGCGGCTTTCCCGGCGCGCCTTTCTTCGTCGAAGCGGACAAGCTGATACAGCGCCCGGATACCCCGCTCCGGCGTGGGATAGACGGGAATGCCCTTCTGATGCAACAATCGGGTCTCCTCCCGCTCCACATCCGCCCCGCCACAGAAGATGACGAGTTCACCTTTTCCGGTGACGATGTCGGAGGTGCCATGGATAGGATCACCGAAGATGACCACACTGGTGTCGTAGTCCGATTTGGCCTCCTGAATCACTTTCGAATAGAGGCTGGGATCGGAAATAGCGTCGCCGGTGAGGTCGATGGGATTGCTGACCCCGCAGTGGCTTGGCAGGAAGGCCCGCAAGCGGTCCTTGAGGGCCTGTGTCGGCGCGGGGATCGCGAAGCCCAGCTTCTCCGCCTCGTCAATGGCGAGGATGGCTGCGCCACCGGAGCTGGAAATGTTGAGAAGACGCTTTCCGGAGGGCTTTTCCATGTAGGCCAGGGCTTTGGCAAAATCGTAGAGCTCTTCCAGATTGTCGGCCCGGTGGACTTTGTATTTCCTGAAAATGGCTTCATAGATGGCATCATTGCCGGCCAGCGATTTGGTATGGCTCTCCGCCGCCACCCCGCCTCTGGCGGTCCTCCCGGCTTTCAGGATGACGACGGGTTTTGAGGCGTTGGCTAAGGATTCCAGAAAAACCGCCGGTCTTTTTACCCCTTCCATGTAGAGGGCGATAACTTTTGTATTCGGATCGGCATTAAAATACCGGATGCAGTCCGACTCGTCCACGTCCGCCCTGTTGCCCATGCTGACAAAGACACTGAAACCGAGCTGATCTTGGCTGGCCCAGTCGATGAGGGCTGCCCCGACCGTGCCGCTCTGGGAAATAAAGGCAATTTTCCCTCGGGTCGTGATCAGCGGCCAGGATGCACAAAGGTGGTAATGCGGGCTGTTGATTCCCTGGCAGTTGGGACCGACGACGCGAACGCCGTATTGTCGGGCTTTCGCGGCCATTTCTGCCTGGAGTTTCTCTCCATCTGCCCCGGCTTCGGCAAAGCCGCCGGTCACGACGATCGCCGCCTTGACTCCCGCCTTACCGCATTCCTCAATGGTCCCCGGGACCATCCTGGCAGGAATCACGATAACGGCCAGGTCCGGCGGGTAGGGCAGGGAAGAGATATCTTTGTACACCTTGAGTCCCAGAAGTTCGTCGGCTTTGGGGTTGATGGGATAGAGGGGACCCTTCAGTCCGGCATGGATGAGATTGTACAGGATATCATAGCCGAGTTTGCCTGGGGTAGCCGAGGCCCCTATCATCGCCACGCTCCGCGGTTTGAAAAGTGCGTCCATATTGTTGATCAGATCCATAGCTCCTCCTTATTCTTGTTATGGATGGTCGTGCATGAAAAGATCGACCCTGCACCGTCAAAAAGTTCTTTATTCTATCACGACCGGCTGCCATTTTCTACGATTAAGTTGAGGTTTTTTGCTTGATATCCTTTGTTATCTTGACTATAAGCAAGGGGCATAAATCAAAGGCGACCCAAAGAACCGGGTCAGCGACAGGGGGGCGATGAGATGAGATTCAGAAAGGCAGGAAAGGTTGCAGATAATTTGTGGTACCTCGGCCGTGAGGAGGCAGGGGCCTATTATCTTGAGGGCAGGAATGGCGCCATCATGATTAACGGAGCCATGAGCTATATTCTTCCCGATGTGCTTGCGCAAATGAATCAATTCGGGCTTGATCCGGGAAAGATTACAAAATTCCTCATCCTCCATTCCCATTTTGATCACGTCGGCATCGTGCCCTATTTCAAGCGAACCTATCCCGCCATCGAAGTCATCGCCTCAGCACCGGCGTGGAAGATCTTCGCCATGCCCAAGGCCATTGAGATCATGAACAGCTTTAGCCGGATGAGTGCAAAACAGGTGGGAGCCGAGGAAGTTCTTAAGGCCTATGACCTCGAATGGCGTGATGACATGACCGGTGTCTCCGTTGGGGAGGGGGGCAGCATCGACCTGGGCGGTGTAACGCTGACCATCATGGATACCCCCGGCCATTCCAATTGCTCCATTACGGCTTATGAGCCGGATATCAAGGCCATGTTCGCCTCGGATGCGGCAGGAATTCCCTACAAAGACACGATTTTTCCCTCCATGAACACCAATGTGATCCAGTATTTGGAAAGCCTGGAGAAACTGAAGCCGCTGGCCGTTTCTTACCTCTGCGCGGATCATTACGGCTATATCACCGGGGAGGAGGCAGGAAAGTTCATCGACCTGACCCTGGAAGCGGGCCACAAGTGGAAGGCGGATCTGGAAAGTTACTATCGAAAATATCAAGGAGATATCGATGCGGCCGGGAAGGCCGTCACGGAATCCTTTTATCGCGAAATGCCGAACTACTTCATCGCTCCTGACATCCTCGAAGGGGTCTTCAAGCAGATGCTGAAATTCACTGGCAAGAACATGTAAAGAGCCTTGCGTGACGCTCTTCCCCGAATGAAGCAGCGTCTTTTATAAATTATGAGGGTTCGGGATTTTTATCACCCCGTCCCCGTCTGCTTTCCAGATTGTGCACATGCACGTGTTGCCCGGTTTTGATGTCGCGCTGGGCAATCCCGATGGGCTCGCCGTATTTGAAGACTGCATCGCCACTGGGAATATCCCGAATCGCAAATTTATGGCCGAAGAGGATTCTTTCCGTTACCTGAACCGTGATTCTGTTGCCGGCAACGTCCAGGATCATCTCCGTCAGAGGTTCGATCTTCTCCACGGCGGTTGCCACATTATCGGCGGCTTCCATCACGATTGCTTTTTTCGTCATCAGGGGTTCACCCTTTCCATGGCTTGGTAGGCCGGCTACAGCGATGGCCCGATCCGCTTAATGGCAAAATCATTAAAGCCCAGGATCTCTGCCCTGGGGCATTTGCCCGAGGCTACCTGCATCATCTCCTGATAAATCCGTCTTCCCACCTGTTGAACAGATTCATCGCCGGTGATGATCGTGCCGGCATTCACATCCATGTTGTCTTTCATTTTTTCATAGAGAGCGGTATTCGTCGCCACTTTGATTGTGGGTGCGATGGGTGAGCCGCAACAGGTCCCGCGCCCCGTCGTAAACACAACGAAGTGGCAGCCGCCGGCCACCATCCCCGTGATCTGCTCGATGTCCTGGCCCGGCGTATCCATCCAGATCAATCCTTTCTTCGTCACCGGCATGGCATAGTCAATAATATCCTGCAGGGGTTTTGTTCCCGCCTTGTAGATACAGCCCAGGGATTTCTCTTCAATGGTGGATAATCCCCCCTCGATGTTGCCGGGGGTGGGTTGCCCGCCCCGCATATCGACCCCCATTGATTTTGCGGAATCTTCACAACGTTTAATCACATCGTAACAACGGACGGCGACCTGCGGGTTGACTGCCCGCGCCGCGATTAAATGCTCAGCGCCGATCAGTTCCGTTGTCTCCGCCAGGATGACACTGCCGCCGGCGTCGATCAGCAGATCACTGGCGACGCCCAGCGCCGGGTTGGCTGAAATGCCGGAGCAGGCATCCGACCCGCCGCATTCCGTACCCAGAATGAGTTCCGAAACATCGCTCGGTGTGCGTTCCATACAGGAAGCCCCGCTCACCATCTCGTGGGCTGCACTTGCCCCTGCGGCTATCGCCTTGACCGATCCGCCCTCATCCTGGATAATCACGAGGCGAAGGGGTTTGTCCGGGCATGCTTCCCTGATCCCGGCGGCAATATCTTGAGCTCTCATGGTTTCACAACCCAGGCCAACGACGACGATGCCGTAAACATTGGGGTGAGTCCCATGCGCGACCAGAACCCGCCGGGTTAACGCTGCATCGTCACCCAACTGCGTGCAGCCGTGCTGATGTTCCACCCAGGTCGTTCCCGTCACGAGCTGTGAAATTCCCCTGGCAACCCGGTTTGCACAAACCACGGAAGGGATAATAAGGACATGATTGCGGATGCCGACCCTTCCATCAGTCCGGCGATAGCCCAGAAATGTCATGACTTGCGCCTCGTTTCACTATTTATGTTCTACGCAAAACTCTTATTGTATAATTGATTATAAACCATTTAAGATTTATCCGGTTGATGCGTACTTCTCTTTTTGTTACGCCACCTACCTCTCAATAACATCAATATCAGTGAGAATCGGAGAATATCAGTTGTAATGGTGAGGAGGTGATTTTTTATTAACCATCAGTTTCGTGGTTCAAGTCTGCACTGACCCCTAACTGACTGAATCATAGAATCTTTCCTTGAAAGAAGATTGGATATATTACAGTAAAAGTTCTGCATAAGAGGGGTAAAAACGATATATTTCCCTATACGTTCTAATTGCATCATCACTTAACTCAAACTCTTTTGGTTTCCATCCATCCTCACAAGGCATTACTGAATCTAAATAAAGGCGTTCCTTTCTAGTTATGATTGGCACTTTTATTTCATAAGGTCCATCCGCAACATTTCTCCGAATATATAGTGATTTTGTAAAATCACATGAGTCCAAGTTTCGTTTCTCAACAGGACTTCCTATCACTCCTCCGAAACTAATCATCATATGTCCATCGGCATAAACAAAATAGAAAAGTGGCAAAAACTCTATCTCATCCCTACCTGTCAAGCCTTGCTAATAGCGTTTAGTAGCAGGTGAACTGGGTTCAATGAGGCAGTTGCAATAGATTTGTTTTTCAAAAATGTCAATTTCATCGTAATCAGAGTTGAAATCCTGTATTAATTCATTTTTTCTATTTTGAGCCTTACTTGCATCATAAAATATTTCTGGTTCTTGAATGAAACCTCTTTTGACTAAAGTTAGAATCCACATTTTTCTCATTTGGATACCCCTCTTGTCCTGTTAAACCAATTGTACACATCTTTGTATTCCAAGAAATTACAAAAATCACCTAAACCGCTCATCTTAAAAGTGGGTCTATTAATCTGTCGCAGGAAAAGAGTGCGTCTAATATCATTAGATACAATACTGAACTTTGGTTTTAGATGAGGTTCTATCAAATGTAGATCGTTAAATCTTAAGAGTCCTGAGTAAATCGGAGTGGAATACTCAACTTCAAACATAGCCTTAAACTCGCTGGATCCTCTTTGCAACCATACAACATCAACTTCTCTAACCACATCATCAATTTTATCATATCTTGATGGTAGCTCATTTCTACAAGTAAATCTTTCTGTTAAATTCCAATCCAATTTGTTTCTATCATTTGATGGTATCCAGATATCATATCCCTTAATTAATCCAATTGATCCAAGGAAAGTTTGTATCTGAGAATGAGTAAAATCAGGCAAAATTGAGATTTTGCTTTTATCAATCAGGTTGTCTAAATTATGCCATCCATAAAAACCTTCTATGTTGAAGCGACCCGCATTTGCTAGATATAACTCTATCCCATCGTCTTGATAAATCTGAGCTTTAAATTGACCATCAGAAGCTGGTGTTAAGGTATTAAATACTTCTTCAAAATCAGAAAATGGGATAAAAATAGGCTCTGCTTGATTATTCCAAAGAAAACAAATAACAGAATTAAATCCTTCCAATTGTTTTAAATCTTCTTGTCTTAAACCATAAAAAGCTTGATTTCTTCCATGTATCTTTGAATATCTTATGTAAATGCGGGCTAAGCCATCACCTATCTCGAACAAAGACAAGCTGCCTGGCAACTGCTTGGGTTTGCCATACTTGTTAGTTAATAGTTCCAAAAAAGATGTCTTAAATTGATTTGACATAAAATCAAAAAGTTACCTATTCAATGTAAAAGGTCGCCAGGGTTCTTCCCAAGCGGGTTGCAGGAGTATTGCCCTGCCTTCGGCCCCTTGAAATATTTCTTGCCGGGGTATTTTTGGGGGATGCGAATAGGGTCAAGGTTGAAAATGTAATCCTTGGTTTTTGTGAACCAGATTATTGTTTCATATCTGCCGGACAACCGCCTGGAACAATGTAGACCGTGCTCAAAGTGCCAGATAATGCGGTTTCGCATTTTCAAGCCAAGATCGTGGAAAATAGAGTATAAAACCGTGTCCAGCGGAATGATAGCTCCGTCAACAACATAGTTGCCGACTTGCCAACAAATGCTGCCTTGATCGGAAAGTGCCCTGACACTTTCCGCGATCACTGCCGCTTGCTGTTCTATATAGTTTTTAAGATTGAGCTTTTTTTCGTACTCTTTGCCGATATTGTATGGGGGCGAGGTTACGATGAGTTGAAGCGCACCATTCGGCACGTCTTTAAGCAGATTCAGACAATCACCTGGATAAACGACAATGCGTTCATCGGGAGAAAATTTCTTCGAGATGTCTATTTTCCTAAACATGGGGCTACTCTAATGGAAATCGGAATGCCGGTCAAGAGCCAAATTTTTTCATATTAATATATGCATGTTAATGATTTCACAATAAATATTATAACCACGCTCAAATACGTTCCGCCAAATGATAAAGACTTGCGGTCTTACTGTCATAGTAAGAGGCCCTAGTCTATTTATATTTCTTTACCGGATAAACTAAGGAAGCAAATAAGTTTATGATGCCATCTCAATAAGGATGGGAACAGCAGGTTTCTGATTGAAAGAGAGCAAATCCTTATAACATATTGTCAGTTTTTAGTTATCCGCGGGAAACAAGATTAGACATTTAATTCTTTCGAAAGACGCTCAGATAAAAATATTTTGATCAGCGATTGATATGGAACATCTCTCTTGTTGGCTATGAGTTTTAACTCTTCAAGCATGAGTTCTGGCAGGCGCAGAGAAATCGTTCTGAGAGAAGGCTTGATGTTGGGAAGTAAAACCCTACTTGCCTTCGACCAGTCAATATAGTCGGAAGAATCGGTGTTTGCCCAAAAATCACGTTCTTCGGCTTCAGTTTTAAACTTAGGTATTTTTTTTATGGTATTTATACACTCCCTTTCCTTTGTATCCAGGAGAATATGCATATTCCAGATATATACAATTGTCACCAGAAAAGATCAAACAGCCATGGGGTAACGGAACTTTGAAAAAAATATCTGTCAATTACTTTTGTTTGAAATATTGTATATTCATGGGGATTCATGAGATGTGGAAGAAGCGGAGGTCCATACCCATATTTTGATATCTCATCCCCACATCCCAAATCCTTTTATCAAACCAGTTATCAACACCCCGAAGCCTCTCTGTCGTCGGTTTCAGATCAAGGCCACAATCACAGGCCTTTTCATTGTAAAGAAAATGATACCGATCGATTCCCGGTGCAAGCAGTAGTTTTCTTTTCTCCCATTCCTTTCTCCCATCATCAGAACAATTATGTCTAATCGTTCTCAGAACGAACAAATATGTATATATTCGCAAGGGTATGTCTCATGTAACCTATTGTATATTAAAGATAATATTAGAAATATAGGATGGCAAGATAATTGCTTTTGATTTGTCCGTTTAATCAATTTTGTGAGGATACATGGCATGGTCAATCAGATCAACACAGGCGACACAGCTTGGATACTGGTGTGTTGTTCATTGGTGTTATTAATGACTCCAGCCCTGGCACTTTTTTATGGGGGTATGGTGCGCAGGAAGAACGTTCTTTCCACTTTGACCTTGAGTTATATCTTTATGGCTCTGATTGGAGTCCAGTGGGTGCTATACGGTTACTCTCTGGCCTTCGGCGCTGATATCAGTGGTCTTGTCGGAGGTCTGAATTATCTCGGGCTTACGGGGGTTGGCGCACTGCCAAACGCAGACTACAGCAAGACCATTCCCCATGGACTTTTTGCCGCTTTTCAGATGATGTTCGCGGTCATCACACCGGCGTTGATTACTGGCGCCTTTGTAGAACGCGTTAAATTCAAAAGTTTCCTGCTATTCAGTCTCCTCTGGTCGACGTTGGTATATGATCCCCTGTGCCACTGGGTTTGGGGACAGGGCGGCTGGTTGAAGCAAATGGGCGTCCTGGATTTTGCCGGAGGGACGGTCGTGCATATCGCCGCCGGCTTTTCGGCCCTCGCCTTTGCATTGGTGATCGGGCCACGCAAGGGGTTTGGCAAATCTCCTATGGAACCAAGTAATATTCCGTTAACCGTCCTGGGCGCTGGATTGTTGTGGGTGGGCTGGTTCGGATTTAACGCCGGCAGTGCCCTGGCAGCCAATGGTGTGGCGGTGAATGCCCTGTTGACCACCAACACTTCCGCCGCTACGGCCGGTCTGGTCTGGATGCTGCTCTCCTGGCTGGATGGCCGGCCCAGCACATTGGGAATCGCCACGGGAATGGTCGTCGGTCTCGCGGCGGTGACACCCGCTTCGGGTTATATCACCCCGTTGGCGTCTATGCTGGTTGGGGCAGTCGCTGCACCGCTCTCATATTATACCATGCGTTTTCGAGACAGACGTAAATTGGATGAATCGCTGGATGTTTGGGCCTGTCACGGCATCGCCAGTTCCTGGGGCATGCTCGCCACCGGTCTGTTTGCCACGGTCGCCGTGAACAGCGACGGCGCCAATGGCCTGTTTTTCGGAAATCCCGGACAGCTGGGTATCCAGCTTATAGCTGTGATCGTCACCATTGTCTTTTGTTTTGGAGCCACCTATGTAATAGCCAAGCTGCTGAACTGGAGTATCGGTCTGAGGGTCACCGCCGTGGAAGAGGAGGTAGGGCTGGATATCAGTTCCCACGGAGAGAGATCCTATTCATAAATCTGCTTTAAAGCCAATTTAATTTATTACCCTGGAGATTTGTCATGCTGAAAAAGATCGAAGCCATCATTCGTGAAGATAAGGTCACCGATGTCAAGGACGCCCTGGCCGAAATCGGCATTGTCGGATTGAACATGTTCGAGGTACGCGGTCATGGACGCCAGGGAGGCATCCAACTGGTGGGCCGCGCCGGCACTTACCAGGTAAACATGCTGCCGAAAATACAGATCAACATTGTCTTGAGCGACCGTAATCTGGAAGATGCGATTGAAGCTATTCTAAAGTCAGCCTATACCGGAGAACCGGGAGACGGCATTATCTTTGTATATCCCGTGGAAGAGGTGATCCGTGTCCGGACCCGAGAACGGGGACAGGGTGCCATGATGTATCCCGGAGATATTGATACAAAAAAGGCCGGATCAAAGGATGACATCAAATCTGTACTATGAGTTATCCCATTCGCCATGCCGGGAGGTCATCTTCATAAGGTAGGCTGTAGTTTCTCCAGGGTTTGTAATTTCTGCACGGAGAGGTTGTTTGATGGTGCAGGATGTCAGACTCTGTCCCTGCAAATTTTGGTTCGAATCCTCGCCGATTTTGTTATCTTCAGGTCAACCGGAGATAGAACCTGATATCAGGGTCATCGCCGCTGGCTGTGAGGGCAAATTCACAGCCGATTTGACGAGGCCCCTTGAGACAACACGAACCGCCGCATCCCTTTCAATCTGGGCGTGTTTAGCGTCATCCAGCTTCAAGACCAACTTAATCCGATCGCCAGGATTTAGAAAATGTTGCTCGGAGGAAATGAACCCGCAACCACCGAGCGAAAGATCGACAACGGTCATCTTTTCGAAAACACCGGGAGGGACTGGTTTTGAATAGAAACCTTTAAAAAGGGTTTTCTTCCGGAAGCACTGCCTGAAGTCGATCTGGATTTCATAAGTCTTCCCACGGGATGCACAGGTTACACCGATGCCGGTGGGTTGATTGCTCTGGGGAAACGATTCTGCCCGTCCCCGGCTACTGTCTCCGCAGAACGGACAATTCACATAAACCACCCCTTTCGCATCAACAGATGTGGTCTTTACCGACATTTCTTCACTCTTCTGTAACCATATTGAATCATTTCATTTAAGCTATCACGATTTACAATAGTGAAGCTACTATGAAGAATGAAGAATAGAGATCATACTTCAGGATGGAGTACGTAAGAACCGGATGAACCCCATTTAACACAGAATTCGCCACAAAATATATTGACGAAGTTGGCTGGTTATCGTAAAAGCAAAAAACGGTTAACCTGTTATTCAGCCCCATGGCTGAAACGGATTGCCGTTCGGATTGAATCTGATTAGATGAACCCCCGCGTATTGGTATGAAAGGTTCTTTGCCTATGAAGAATCACAGTCATCAAGTGGCCACGGACATATTTCAGACGGTTTTAAAGGCGGTCGATCCCTATGCATTGATCCAGGAGCGCATGGATCAGATTCTCTCCATCTACCATAGCGGAAAATACCAAAATTTATTACTCATCAGTTTCGGTAAGGCGGCATTCCCGATGGCGAAGGCCCTATCGGATTTTGCAGGCGATATTTTGACCCAGGGGGTCATGATCACAAAATACGGCCATGTGCCACAGAGCCGTTTATCCGAAAAGATCGTCATCCATGAAGCAGGTCATCCCGTTCCTGATATTCAGGGTGTTCTGGCTACGGAAAGGGCGATGAACGTCCTCAAAGAAGCGGACGGGCAGACACTTGTGATCTGTATGATATCCGGTGGCGGCTCCGCATTGCTGGCAGCCCCGCATGAGAGTATCCCCTTGCCTGAGAAGCAGCAGATCACGCAGTTGCTCCTGAGGGCAGGAGCAAATATCCAGGAACTGAACACGGTGAGAAAACATATCTCGCGGGTGAAGGGCGGCAGGCTGGCAGAACTCGCTTACCCGGCACGAATCCTGTCGTTGATTCTTTCCGATGTGATCGGTGACCGGCTGGATGTCATTGCGTCCGGCCCCACAGCCCCTGATCCGACGACATTTCAGGATGCGATGGGCGTGATCGGTCGATATGATTTAGCGGATAAAATACCCGAAAAGGTGCTGGGCATCCTGATGCGCGGCGCACGGGGCGAGATCCCGGAGACCCCAAAGGAGAAAAGCCGGGCATTTGAGCGGGTGGAAAACATTATTGTCGGCAGCAACAAAAAAGCGATTGAAATTGCGGAAAGGGAAGCGGCAAAACGGGGGTATCAGGTGACGATCCTATCCTCTGAGCTGCAGGGTGAAGCCAGAGAGGTCGGCGGCTGGCTTGCCCGGAAAGCAATGGTGATGCGCGATGGTCATAAGATATGTCTCATTTCGGGAGGGGAGACAACGGTGACCGTCAAAGGGAGTGGCCTGGGAGGCAGAAATATGGAACTGGCCCTTGCTTTTGCTCAGGAGATCAAGGGGATGAGGGGAATAACCTTCCTCTCCGCCGGCACGGACGGCACGGACGGGCCAACCGATGCGGCGGGAGCCATTGTCGACGGTGAGACGATTACACGGGCTGAAGCGGCAGGACATTCCCCCGAGGCGTATTTAGAAAACAATGATTCCTACCATTTTTTCAAGGCAACGGGCGGCCTCTTTTTGACAGGCCCGACGGGTACCAATGTGATGGATCTGCAAATTGTATTGATCGACGGCAATTTTTGTGATAATTGAGCGCCAGTTGATCAGGAAGCGAAAAAATAATAATGATTACAGGAGGTGTTACGATGAGGGTGAAGAGTTGGATTACAATCTTTATGTCTCTGTTTCTGCTCATGGTTTTTTCAAATCCCGTTCCCGCGCAGCAGAAGGTCATTAAAATTGGTGCTGTCTATCCTCTGACAGGTAACATTGCTTCCACGGGGTTGGATTGCAGAAGGGGTGTTGATCTGGCCGTGGACATTATCAACGGTAAATACGACCTCGACCTCCCGTTGGCCAAATCGGAAGGACTGCCGAATCTGGGAGGCGCCAAGCTTGAGATCGTTTATGCCGATACCAAGGGTGACCCCAAAAATGGCATGTCCGAAGCGGAAAGACTGATCGCCCAGGAAAAGGTCGTTGCCATGATCGGGGCCTATCAGAGTTCTGTGACGAAAACCGCCAGCCAGGCCACGGAAAGACTGAAAGTTCCCTATGTCTGTTCCGATTCTTCTTCTCCCACCCTGACGGAAAGGGCATATAAATATTTTTTCAGGGTCAGTCCCCATGATGCGATCTTTGCACATGACCAATTGGTATTCCTGAAAGACCTGGAAAAGAAAACGGGCAAGAAGATTCAGACGGTCGCCCTGCTCTATGAAAACACAGAATTCGGATCCAATGCGGGCAAGTATCTCAAGAAATATGCCCAGGAATTCGGCTATAAAGTCGTGGCCGATGTCTCCTATTCCGCCAATGCGACCGACGTGACCAGTGAAGTGGGCACCCTCGTCAAGAGTAAGCCCGACGTGTTGATGCACGCTTCCTACATTACGGACGCCATTCTTTTTACAAAAACGTTTAAGGAAATGGGTTTCGCCCCCAAAGGCATCCTGACGATGGCCGGTTATATCGAGCCGGGTTACCTGCCCGCAGTCAAGGCGGATGGCAACTATATCATCATCCGTTCAACCTTTGCACTGGATCTTGCCAAAAAGAAGCCCCTGGTTGCCAAGGTGAATCAGCTTTTCAAGAAAAAATACGGGATCGATATGAGCGAAAACGCCGCCCGCAGCTTCATGGCCCCCTTTGTGCTGGCTGATGCGATCAACCGGGCTAAGACCACCGAGAGTGAAGCTGTCGTCAAAGCGCTGCTTGCGACGAACATTACGGGCAAGCAGGTGATTTACCCCTGGAAAGGGATCAAGTTTGATCCGGCATCACACCAGAACATCTACGCCCAGGGGACGCTGGTGCAGATTCAGAATCAGGATTACGTAACCGTTTGGCCTTTTGCATCGGCAGCCAAAGAGGTTGTCTGGCCATTCCCCGCCTGGAAGGGCAGAAAATAAATACCACTTATAACGAGTTGACGGGCAGAGACTTAATAAGGCTCCGCCTGTCAACTCGTTTGTTTGAAGGATCGAGATCATGCCTGAGCAATTGCTTCAACAAATCGTCAACGGTCTGATGATTGGTTTTATGTATTCCCTTGTGGCGATTGGCCTCACCCTTATCTGGGGGGTTATGAATATCGTCAATTTTGCCCACGGGGATTTCCTCATGATCGGGATGTTTACCTCTTTCTGGCTTTTTACCGTCTATGGGATAGACCCCCTCTTTTCCATTCCGATCTGCTTCTTACTCCTGTTTGTCATGGGGGTCGCCATCTATCGCTTCATTGTCAGCAAGGTCATGAAGGGACCGATGCTGGCCCAACTGGTCGTGACCTTTGGGATCAGCATTTTCCTGTCCAACCTGGCCGTTTACCTGTGGACCCCGGATTTTCGCCTCATCTCGACAACGTTCCTTCAGGGGACATGGGATATCGGCGGGATCAGTATCAGCATCCCGAAAGCGATCGCGTCCATCGGCAGCATCATCACCTCGATTTGTTTGTTTCTGTTTATGAAAAAGACGAAGACAGGAAAAGCAATTCTGGCGACAGAAATGAACCGGGAATCGGCCTTGCTCATGGGGATCAATACAGAACGGATCAACTCCCTCTCTTTTGGGATTGGTGCCGCTCTTGTTGGTGTGGCAGGAGCCTTCCTCTCCACCTACTATTATATTTATCCCCAGGTGGGCGGTCTCTTTGGGACGATCGCCTTTGCCGTCGTCGCCCTGGGCGGTTTCGGCAGTATCGAGGGGGCCTTCATCGCCGGCATCCTGGTCGGTTTAGCGCAGACGCTGGGAGGCTTTTACTTCGACCCATCCTATAAATATGCCATTGTGTTCATGATCTATCTCATCACGATCTGGATCAGGCCACAGGGCCTTTTGGGGTGGTGACGCATGAAAAAATTTACGATAAAACAGATATCGGTGACCGGGATTACCCTCCTGTTGTTGCTTCTCTTCCCTCTGGTGATCACCCAGACCTATCTCATCCACGTGATGATTCTTGTATTTATGTTTGGCATGCTGGGCGTGGCCTGGAATATCATGGGCGGTTATGCCGGCATGTTTTCTTTCGGGCAGGCCGCCTTTTTCGGCATCGGTGCCTATACCTCTTCCTTTCTGTTGGTTACGTTCCAGATTAATCCCTGGATCGGGTTGATCGCGGGTGGTCTCGTTGCCGCCCTGATGGCGGCCGCCATCGGTTATCCCTGTTCCAACCTGCGTGGTCATTACTTCGCCATTGCCACCATTGCTTTTGGGGAAATCGTGCGGATTCATTTCAATAACTGGAAACTGGTCAACGCCGCCGAGGGCATCACGATCCCCATGATGGATGAATCCCTGGCCAACTTCATGTTCCACTCGTCGAAGCTTCCCTACTACTACATCATGCTGGCTTTTCTGCTCCTTGCCCTGGTCATCTGCTATTTCGTGGCGAACTCAAAAATGGGCTACTATTTCCGCGCCATCAAAGAAAGCCATGATGTCGCAGAGGTTCTGGGGGTCAATGTTGTCCGGTACCGTCTCATCGCGATTATGGTCAGTGCTTTTTTAAGTGCCATGGCCGGAACATTTTATGCCCAGTATATTCTTTATATTGATCCGGAAAGTGTCATGCTTCTGGCCATATCGGTTCAGATCGTTCTGATATCCATGCTGGGAGGGGCCGGTACGATTATGGGACCGGTCATTGGCGCGGCCATTCTGCTCCCCATTTCCGAGTTGACCCGCATCTGGCTGGGTCATAAGGGAACGGGCGTCGATATGCTGATTTACGGCTTTTTGATTACCCTCATTTCGGTCTATCAACCCCAGGGGATTTGGGGATTATTTGCAAATATAGGTAAGAAAAAAAATGGATAAGTCAACCTGCCTGGAAGTGAAGGGTCTGTCGAAGTGGTTCGGCGGACTGGCGGCAAATCTGGATATTGATTTTTCCGTCGAAGAAGGGGAGATCGTCAGTGTGATCGGACCCAACGGTGCGGGAAAATCGACGCTCTTTAATTGCATCACCGGGTTTTATAAACCGAACAGCGGCAAGGTGTCCTTTTTCGGTAAGGACATTACGAAGTTTCGCGCAGATAAGGTCTGCAATCTGGGCATTGCGCGCACCTTCCAGATCGTTCAGGTGATCAGTGACATGACGGTCCTGGAGAACGTGGTGACCGGGGCGCTGCTCCGCTACACCAGAATCGGCCCGGCAACGGAAAAAGCGGAAGAAATCCTGACGTTCACCGGGCTCATAGATAAGAAGTCGTTCTTAGGGTCGGAACTGACCATTGCCGACAAAAAGCGGCTGGAGGTTTCTATGGCTTTGGCAACGCAACCGCGACTGCTGATGCTGGATGAATCGATGGCCGGACTGACCATTGTTGAACTTCGAAATATTATGAATCTCATCAAGAAAATTCGGGATCAGGGCATGACCCTGATCGTCGTTGAACACGTTATGGAAGCGGTCATGGAGATATCGGACCGGGTCATTGTCCTGAACTCCGGGAAGAAGATTATGGAAGGACTGCCGAAAGAGGTGGTATCCTGCCAGGAAGTTATTCAGGCCTATTTAGGGGATAAATATCGTGCTGTCTGTTAATAATATTTCCGTTGGGTATAAAGGGCTTTTGGCCATTCAGGATGTCTCTTTTCATATCAATAAGGGAGAAGTTGTGAGCCTCGTTGGCTCCAATGGGGCGGGAAAGTCAACCATTGTCAAGACCATTGCCGGCCTGCTTCATCCTGTAAAAGGGGAAATAACTTTTGACAACGACCCGATTCATCAGATCCCACCCTATGAAGTCGTGAAAAAAAAGATCTCCATGATCCCCGAGGGGAGGCAACTTTTCGGCCGCCTGTCCGTTCTGGATAACCTCATGCTAGGCGCTTACAGCCTTGACTCAAAAGAAGAAATACAAAAAACACTGGAAAATGTCTTTCATCTTTTTCCCATTTTAAGAGAAAGAAAAGGGCAGCGCTCCGATACCTTCAGCGGTGGAGAACAGCAGCAGTTGGCCATCGCCCGCGGTCTGATGTCTCATCCCACGCTTTTGATGCTCGACGAACCTTCGCTGGGACTGGGCCCGAAACTGGTATCGGAGATCTTCAGAATTGTCGAGGAAATAAATGCCAATGGCGTCACCATTTTGCTGGTGGAGCAAAATGTCCATGAAGCGCTCCAGATTTCCCACCGCGCTTATGTTCTCCAAACAGGCCGCGTCGTGCTGGAAGGCGAAGGGAAAGACCTGTTAAAATCTGACCTGGTCAGACAAGCCTATCTGGGTATGTAATAACGAACAAACTTCAAGGGCAGGAACAATCATGCGCGTCGTCATGAAGTACGGGAGAAATGGGCTTACGCTTGATCTCCCTGACGATCTGGATGTAGCAGTGATTCACAAAAGGGTCATGACCGTCTTGAAAGACCCTGAAGCAATCCTCAAGTCTGCCCTGGCAAATCCCGTCTGCTGTAAATCTCTTATGGAAGAGGCGAGGAATTGCCGCAGCGCCTGCATTCTCATTTGCGATATCACCCGCCCCGTTCCCAATGGGATCGTTTTACCTGTGCTTGTGAAGGAACTGATCAGGGCCGGCATCAAGCCGGAGGCTATTACCATCCTGGTTGCCACAGGTTTGCATCGGCCGAATGAAGACGAAGAACTCCGTGAACTGGTAGGCAGCGACTGGGTCCTGGACGCCGTGCCGGTGGTCAATCATTTTGCCCGCAATGAAGAGGATCATGAATCCCTGGGGACCCTGCCCGGCAATATCCCCGTAAAACTTGACCGCCGCTTTGTCTCTGCGGATCTGCGCATCGTTGTCGGATTGGTGGAACCGCATTTCATGGCCGGCTACTCGGGCGGAAGAAAGCTGGTCGCACCCGGTGTGGCTCATGAGGATACGATCAGGGTCCTGCATTCCGCCGGGATCCTCGAACATTGCCGGGCTACCAATTGCATCCTGGATGGAAATCCCCTGCACGGCGTGCAGATGGACATTGTGAAGCTTGTGGGCAGAGTTTTCGCGATTAATACGGTGATCGACGAGGGTCGTCAAATATCTTTTATCAATTTTGGAAGCGTCGAGGAGAGCCATCTCGATGCCGTTTCCTTTGTCCGTCACTACGCGGAAATTCCCGTGCGGCGAAGGTTCAGAACGGTTTTGACCAGCGCCGCCGGTTACCCGCTCGATAAAACATATTATCAGACGGTGAAAGGGATGGTTGGGGCGCTTGATATTCTTGAACCTGGCGGAAATTTGATTATTGTTTCGGAATGTTCAGGAGGGGTGGGGTCTGACGAGTTTGCAGAAGCGCAGATGAAGTTGATCCGTCTGGGGCCGGACAGATTTTTACAGGAACTTCTGCAAAAACGTTATGCCGCAATTGATGAGTGGCAATCCGAGATGCTGGTTAAGGCCATGAAAAAGGCAAATATTTATCTATACAGTGAAGGTCTTACGGAGGCTCAACGGGCACTTACCGGTATCCATACCATCGCATCTCCCTCTGAAGCCATTGCGGAGAGTGTCCAATTACATCATGATCGTCATGTGGCCGTCATTCCCGAAGGTCCCTACGTCATCCCCGTCTTTACGCCTGACCATTTCACGACCGATCAGGAAACCATATAAACTCTTTGAGGCTTTTCAAATGGAGGAGGTCACAATGACATTGCAAGACGCTGTAAAGGGAAGACGGAGTATCAGAAAATACAAACCGGATGCGGTTCCCCGGAGCTTGCTTCAGGAAATTCTGGAGACGGCGCGCTGGTCGCCATCCTGGGGAAATACCCAGCCCTGGGAGTTTTATGTGCTGACCGGAAAGCCTCTGGCGGAATTCAAAAAGGCAAACCGCCAGAAAATGAGTGATGGAGAAGCTTTCTCACCGGATGTACCGATGCCGGGAGTCTGGCCCGAGGCCATGAAAAAGAGATACATGGAGGTGGGAAAAAGCGTGCTGGAGGCGCTTGCCGTAAAACGGGAAGATAAGGATGCCCGCAATGAATATTCTCTGGACATGGCCTTTCTTTTTGATGTTCCTTGTCTGATTGTCGCCTGCATCCCCAAGGACAGCCTTGTTGAGTACGCCATGCTTGATGTCGGTCTTGTCACCCAGACGATCTGCCTGCTCGCCCATGACCGGGGCCTCGGCACCTGCATCATGGCTGTCGCAGTGGGACACCCAGAAATTTTGAAGGAAATTTTATCCATTCCGGAAGACAGGCGGGTTATTGTCGGCATAGCGCTGGGATATCCGGAGCCGGATTTTCCCCTCAACCGCTTTGAGAGAAAAAGGGCAGAACTCAGTGAATTTGTAAAATGGGTGGGTTGAAGGAAGCGTGGATAGGGCAGACCTCAAGAATTTCCGGGAAACAAGGATAGAGCAGAAACGAGAGAGTTTATTCTAAATCTTTCAGTGAGGAAGGGAGGATACAGCATGGATTTCCAGACACTCTTAAAAAACAGGCGTTCCATCAGGGAATTTCAGGAAAAGGAAGTACCTTTGTCCATCCTGAAAGAAATCATTCAGGAGACCTGTCTTGCTCCGACGGCGAGCAATGCTCAACCCTGCAAGTTTGTGATCATTCAAAACAGGGGTTTCCTCAAAAGGATCTCTGACGACAGCAAACAGAGTCTTCTTTCTGATCTTGTCCGGAATCCTGAATCCCCGCTGAAAAACTATGAGGCCGTTCTTCGTGATGGAAATTTCAATGTCTTTTATAACGCTTCCTGCCTGATTTATGTCATCGGCCCCAAAAACATCCATTCTCTCGATGTGGACTGCGCCCTGACCGTTGCCTATTTGATGCTCTCTGCCTCTTCTCGAGGGCTGGGTACCTGCTGGATTGGATTGGGCGCCCACGTGCGTGATCCTAAAATCCTTGGCGAAATGGGGATCCCCGGGGACTGCCGGATCGTCGCGCCGATTATCATCGGCTACCCGGCCAGTATTCCTCCAGCTTCTGAGAGACACGCTCCCGATATCGTCAAGGTTATTTGATATCACGAAACCGGAATTAACGCAGCTTGTTGATCATGCTGGCCATGTAACCGGCGCCGAAACCATTGTCGATGTTGACTACACAGACCCCCCCGGCGCAACTGTTGAGCATGGATAGAAGTGCGGACAGCCCCTGAAAACTCGCACCGTAACCCACACTGGTCGGTACGGCAATGACGGGCTTGTCTACGAGCCCGCCGATAAGGCTGGGGAGGGCGCCTTCCATGCCGGCGACAACGACGATGACTCTCGCGCCCCGGATGGCGTCCATTTTGTCGAACAGCCGGTGCACGCCGGCGACACCGACATCGACGATCCTTTCGACCGGATTACCGAAAAATTCAGCGGTGACAGAGGCTTCCTCGGCTACAGGCAGGTCAGAGGTTCCCGCTGTGACGACGGCAATATAGCTGTCCGGCATCGCAGTCTCTATTTTTTTGATTGTGATGGCTCTGGCCAGCGGATGGTAGACGGCGTCCGGATAGAGTTTGTTCACTTCCAGAAATAGTTCCTCGCCGGCCCTGGTCGCCAGGACATTCACCTCTTTCTCGATCATGCCCTGAATAATCCTTTTTACCTGCTCCGGGGTCTTCCCGGGGCAGTAAATCACCTCCGGATAACCAACCCGTAATTCCCGATGGGTATCAATCTTCGCGCATCCCACATCCACGTAGGACAGATCTTTCAGGTGGGTGATCCCTTCCTCGATGCTGATCTTGCCGTCGCGGATGCTTTCAAGCAGTGTTTTCAGTGTGTCTGCGTTCACAGGGCTAACCTTTCTGAGCGTCCCTTCCCGACAGGATTCGGTTCATGTTTCCCAAAGGATGGTCATGGGGATTTTTCAAATTTCAAGCTGTCGTATACTTCTTTTAGTGTAACGCCCTTTTCTCCGGCCAGCCTTTTGCAGTCTTCATACTCAGGCTTGGATTTTATTCTTCGACCCCGGAAACAGGCATGCTTTACAGAAATTTCACCATATTTTGTAGACTGTTTGGAAAATTCTTTTCTCAGCATGACCTTGGAGACCGGATAGGTCCGCAGGCCAAATGTTGATGTTTGAAGCCAGAACACCTCCTCCATGGCTTCCCGTTCCCGGACATTGCAAAGGACGCTGATTTTCACGGCCGGCCGTGATTTTTTCATAAGGATGGGGGTGAGAAAAACATCATGGGCGCCTTTTGCAAAAAAAGCATCCATCATGAAATCATACATTTCCGGGTTCATATCATCGATATTGCATTCCATGAGGATGGCATTCTGTGTGGCAACGTCGTTGACAAATGCTTCTTCCGGCACTTCTCCCAGCATGACCCGCAAAACATTCGGGATTTCTGTATCTCTTTGCCCGATACCGTAGCCGATTCCCTTTGGGGTGAAGTGGAAATGTTCCGTGAAGTCATCCACGGTAGCCGCTAAAATGGCGGCCCCGGTCGGTGTGGTGGTTTCATAGGGTACGATACCCGCTTTCATGGGGATTCCCTTGAGTATTTCTGCGGTTGCCGGTGCGGGAACCGGTAATGTCCCGTGGGCGCATTTGACAAAACCGCCCCCTACCTGCACGGCGGAAGAAAAGACTTGGTCTACCTTTAAATAGTCCAGACAGACCGCTGCCCCGACGATGTCGACAATGGAATCAACCGCACCGACCTCATGAAAATGGACATCTTCAATGTCATGATGGTGAACCTTCGCTTCCGCCTCAGCCAGCTTTCTGAAAATATTAAGGCTGATCGCTTTGACCTTTTCGGACAGAGAACTTTCCGTGATCAGTCTGACAATATCCGTAAACCTTCTTTCGGAAGAAATAGGCTTGTCAGAGGGATGAGGTTCGGGTAGAAGCACCACATCCACTCTTGTACCCGAAATACCTTTGCGCTGATCCTTATTGATTCTGAGGTCGTATCGACCGATGCTCAATTTTTTAAGTTCGCCGATAAGATATTTTCGGTCAACACCGAGATCGATCATGGCGCCGAGATTCATATCGCCGCTGATACCGGAAAAACAATCATAATAAAGTATTTTCATCTTCATCATGCCTCTCAGGTTCGATGTCGGATTCTAACACGTTCGAGTGCCCAACGACAACCGATAAAATAACAAAACCTTTACCTGAAGGGGCCGTTTTAAAAATAGGGTTAACCGCATTGAATAAAATTAATTTCATGGGGATCTTTACGTGATCGCAAAGATGCGCTATGAGATCATAACAGATGAAATTGAAAAATTGATGGAGAAAACAATGTTGCGATTCAAACGCCTCACCCTGATCATGGTGAGCCTCGTTGTCCTGTATACCGGGACTGCCTGGGCTCAACAAAATGACCCTTTATCCGTTCCAGGTTTGGTTACCCGAAATTCGCAGGCCAGGCTCGCTTCCGAAATCGCCCGTCTGTCAAGTCTGTCCGGGGGTATCGTGGGAGTCAGCGCCATCCATATCGAATCGGGAAAACATGTGTCCGTCAACGGCCAGGAACGCTTTCCGATGGCCAGCACCTATAAGATTCCCATTGCGGTGCAAGTGCTGACCCTGGTGGATCAAGGATCGCTAAAATGGGGCCAGATGGTGGAAATCAGGCAGACGGACCTGCATCCCGGCAGTGGCATTCTTTCAAAGCTTCTTCACAAGCCCGGGCTGGTGGTTTCGGTGCGGAATCTTTTTGAGATCATGATGACGGTCAGTGACAATACGGCGGCCGACGTGCTCCTGTCGATCTCCGGTGGGCCCGGAGCCGTCACCGCCCGGATGAAAACCATCGGCATCAGTGACATCGATATCAGTCGTTCCACACTGGAAATGATCGCAGATTCTTCCGGTGTCCGGAAACTGCCGCCCGATATTACGCCCACGCAGTTCGATCAACTGGAAAAAGAGGCGGATCCAGGGGTGAAGAAAAAAATGAGAAGGCAATTCGATGCAGATTTGCGGGATACCGCCACCCCCGATGCGATGGTTTCTCTTCTGCGGGGCATTTACCGCAAGACCTGTCTGAAGCCGGACAGTGCGAATATCCTGCTGGATGCCATGCAGCGGAGTCAGACGGGCGAGATGCGGTTGAAAGGGATGCTTCCGCCCGGTACACCGGTCGCCCACAAAAGCGGCACTCTGGGCGGTTCAACAAACGATGTGGGGATGATCACCCTCCCGGAAGATGCCGGTCATGTGGTGGTTACGATTTTTATCAAGACATCGAAAAGAGAGACCTTGGAACGGGAAAAAGCCATTGCCGAAATTGCCAGGGCCGTTTACGATTTTTATCTCTTTGGAGGCCTGTGAAGGGCGTTTTCCCTGGCTGAAAGCCGCATTACGCACATTCACTGTAGCCGCATAACCGGCAGACAGTGCAACCCCCTTCATGTTCAACAATGCCCCCGCAGTCCGGACAAGCACCCTTTAAGAACTTCACCTTTTCCGTAGCTGTCTCGAAGCCATTGGCAGCCATGTGAGATTGAATGGCTTTGGCGACGGCGTCCGCACAGGAAAGGATCTTGTTTTCGCCAAACCCCGACGGCGAGTGACAGGAGATTCCCTGAAGCTGTTTAATGATCTGTTTTGCCTGAATGCCGCTGCGCCAGGCCAGCGAAACCATGCGCCCGATGGCTTCGCTCTGTGATGCGGCACAGCCTCCGGCCTTGCCCATGGTGGTGAAGAGCTCAAAGAGGCCGGTAACATCCTGATTGACGGTCACATAAAGCGGTCCGCAGCCTGTTTGCATCTGATAAGTCCACCCTTTCAAAACCTTAGGGCGTTCGCGCTTGACAACCTTTTTCTCTTCATCCCCGGCTGCGCGGGGCGCCTTGTCCTCTGTTTTGCCCGTTGAAAGAACCTGTTTGTCTCTTGTGCCGTCCCGGTAGATGGTCACGCCCTTGCAATCCAGCTTGTAAGCAAGCTGATACACATTGACCACATCATCAATCGTTGCGCCATTTACAAAATTTACGGTTTTACTGACCGCATTATCCGTATACTTCTGAAAGGCTGCCTGCATGGCGATGTGAACTTCGGGAGGAATATCATGTGCCGTGACAAAGAGCTTACGGACGTCAGGGGGTATTTCGTCCATGTCCCGGATGGTGCCATGCTGGGCAATCCGCTGCATCAGTTCCGGTGAATAAAATCCCCTTTCTCTGGCGATTTTTTCAAACTGGTGGTGGACTTCCACCAGAATGTCGTTATCCATAACCTTCCGTACATAAGAGACGGCAAAGAGGGGTTCCACGCCTGAAGAAGCATTGGCAATGATCGAAATCGTACCGGTCGGTGCAATGGTGGTGATGGTTGCGTTGCGGATCGGCGGTTCGCCACGCTGATCATAAAGAGAGTCCTTGAAGTTCGGAAAAGCACCCCGTTTTTTTGCCAATTCACGTGATGCGGCATGACCCTGATCGTTGATGAATTGCATGACCTTTCCAGCCAGCTGGATAGCCTCCTCTGAACTGTACGGAATACCGAGTAAGATCAGCATATCTGCCCATCCCATGACGCCCAGTCCGATTTTACGGTTGCCAAAGGTCATTTCTGCAATCTGGGACAGGGGATAGTTGTTCACTTCAACGACATTGTCGAGAAAATGAACGGCAAGCTCAATGACTTCTTTGAGTCTCTTCCAGTTTATGCTGCCGTTATAAACCATTTTGGCCAGATTGATCGAACCCAGATTACAGGATTCGTAGGGTAGCAGAGGCTGTTCCCCACAGGGATTGGTGGATTCGATCCGACCCACATGAGGCGTCGGATTATCACGGTTCAACCGGTCCAGAAAGACGATACCCGGTTCCCCGTTCTCCCAGGCCTGGGCAACGATCCGGTTAAAAACTTTTCGCGCATTGAGCGTTCCAGTCACCTGTCCGTTTCGGGGGTTGATCAGTTCGTAGTTCTCATCATTTTCCACGGCCTGCATAAAAATTTCCGTCAATCCGACGGATATGTTGAAATTGTTCAGTTGTTTCTGATCGGCCTTGCACATGATGAAGTCCATGATATCCGGGTGGTCGACCCTCAGGATCCCCATATTAGCACCCCGGCGTGTTCCACCCTGCTTAATGGTTTCCGTAGCGATATCAAAGACCTGCATGAAAGAGATCGGACCGCTGGAAACGCCTGTGGTGGTCATGACGACGTCATTGGCAGGGCGCAGTCGGGAAAAAGAGAATCCCGTCCCGCCGCCCGATTTATGAATAAGGGCGGTGAACTTGACAGCGTCAAATATCTCTTCCATGGAATCCCCGACGGGCAAGACAAAACAGGCGGAAAGCTGTCCCAGTTCGCGTCCGGCGTTCATGAGGGTTGGCGAGTTGGGAAGAAATTCAAGCCCGGCCATGCTCTGGTAGAAGGCTTCAGACAGCTTGGTTGTGTCTGCCTTTTTATTGAATATTTTATCAGCCCCACCGATCGTTTGGGCGACACGCCTGAACATATGAGCAGGGGTCTCCAGAACTTTTCCCTCCGTGTCGCGCCGCAGATAGCGCCTTTGTAGAACCGTTAAGGCGTTTTCAGATAATCGGGAAACCCTTCGAGGTGAAATCTTTTTTGGCATGGCTCATAACTCCTGATGATGAGTAGAAGGATGAATTTTTTCTCGTTCAGAATATGAAAAAGATACCATATGTAGTGTGGTGAGGCGATTTGACCACAATATGTAGAGTATGTCAATAAATAATTGAAAATATTTCTGTCTGTGTTAGAAACTCCTGACAAAGCTGTCCGGTCATGGCCGATCATGCGGTTCTGGGGTGTTTTTTGCCCGACTGCTGAGGATGAATAAAATTGAACAATCAGAACCCTTCCCTTAAGCCGGCGATTCTGGCATTGATTGCCCTGTCTCTCATCTGGGGCTATAACTGGGTCGTGATGAAGGAATCGCTGCGATATTGCAGTCCCGTTGACTTTGCCACCCTGCGGACGTCTATAGGAGCTGCCGTTCTTTTTGCTGTGCTTCTTGTCCAGCGAAAATCACTTCGTCCAAAAGAAATTCCCATGACCCTGGTGCTCGGTCTTTTATCCACAACGGGATCGATTGGTCTTGTGATCTGGGCACTGGAAACCGGCGGTGTGGGAAAAACAGCGGTACTGGTCTATACCATGCCCTTCTGGGTAATCCTCATGGCGTGGCCCGTTCTTGCCGAACGGATTCGGGGGATGCAGTGGATCCCCGTCCTGCTGGCTTTTTCCGGGCTGCTGATTATTCTGGAGCCGTGGAATTTACACAGCAGCCTGTTCAGTAAAATTATGGCAATTCTTGCCGGATTATCCTGGGCAGCCAGCGCCATCGTGGCGAAAATCATGCGCCGCAGAACGGAGTTCGATCTCGTCTCGCTGACGACCTGGCAGATGATCTTCGGCGCCATTCCCCTGATTGCTTTTTCTTTAATGGCGCCATCCCCACCGATCCAATGGACGAATTATTTTGTCGGAGCGCTGATTTACAGCTCTGTGGTGAGCAATTCACTCGCCGTCCTGTTGTGGTATTATATTTTACATAAATTGCCGGCCGGCATCGCCAGTTTGGGCACCCTGGCGACCCCTGTCATTGGGGTGATTTTGGCTTCTATCCAGCTCGGCGAGCGGCCTTCTCTGTGGGAAGGGTTAGGCATGGTTTTGATCGTTGCAGCACTGGCCCTCATCTCTTTCCTTGGGGTTACGCAATATCGGCGTTTAAAAACGGTCATCAAACAAGATTAGAACAAAGTCTGCACGCTCAAAGAACAAGGTTTCATGACCTGATGCTGAGGATCGCCTCTAATGCAACTTGGCTGTATGGAAAGCCTGAAGCCCTTTTTGTAAGTCACCTGTGACAATAATTTTTCGGAGGAGCTGGAGAGCGGATTGAAGCTGGATTTCCCGATCCGCTTCGATGTTCTTGGCATTTTTAGCGTCTATTCTGTTTTTTCCTTTGGGTCGGTTCCCTGCGCCGTAATCTCTCAGATCTTTTTCCCGGAAGCCCTGAATTTTTCCGACCACGAGGTCAGGTGTAATACCCTTTTCCTGCACTGATCGTCCTTTCGGGGTGTAATATCTGGCCGTGGTCAGCTTCAGCGCGGAACCATCCTCCAGAGGAAAAACGGTCTGTACCGAACCTTTTCCGAAGGTCTGGGTACCCACAATCAGGGCCTTCCGGTTTTCCTGAAGGGCTCCGGATACGATTTCAGCAGCACTCGCTGTGCCCTCATTGACCAGGATGACAATCGGATAGGCGGGTTCATCGCCATGATTGCGGGCCCTCGCCGTAGTTTCTGTATTTTTTTTGCGTCCTTTTGTCGATACAATGATGCCGGATTTCATAAACTGATCGGAGACCTTTATGGCCTGGTCCAAAAGACCGCCGGGATTGTTTCGCATATCGAGAAGAAGTCCCTTGAGCGGCCCTTCTTTTTTGTTTATTTCGCGAAGGGCGGTCTGCAGTTCGTCTGTGGTATTCTCCTGGAAGGATGACAGGCGGATATAACCGATGTGATCTTCATAAAGCTTATACTTGACCGTTTTGATATTAATCATGTTGCGTGTGATCATCAAATTCTTCAGCTTCGCCATGTCCACGCGCTTAATGGTCAGATTCACTTTCGTGTTTTTTGGCCCGCGGATTTTTCTCACCGCCTCCACGACCGTCATTCCTTTGGTGGGCTCACCGTTGATGCGGATAATCTGATCTCCTGTTTTGATGCCGGCAGTAAAGGCGGGTGTGTCATCAATGGGTGAGACCACCGTGATCACCCCATTCTGCACCGTTATTTCGGCACCGATCCCGCCGAAACTTCCATGCAGGTCCGTATTGAGTTCTTTGTACATTTCGGCGGTCATAAAACCGGAATGCGGATCGAGAGAACCCAGTAAAGCGACCAAAGTGATCTGTTCGACGGTTTGGTTATTTTTTTGAAGCTTTTTTAGTAACCTTTCAGGAACACAGGTTTGTATGATTTTCCCCAGTTGCTTGACATTGGATGCCTGGTCCTGCTTCAGGATGCGGAAATCCGTTTCTTTCATGGAACAGGCAACGTGAAATGTTTCTGATCCCCGCTCTTCCATCTTGATCTTTCCGGGAAAGTCTCGGGTCAGATGCCGGAGGGTGTCTCTGTAAAGCGTTGAATAATTGACTGGTTCCACGTAATAGGTGTCAATATACTCGAAGACTTTACCGACCGTTTTCGTGCTGGCGTCCAGGGCTGCGGCGTTGCACAGCATCAGTGTAATGATCAGAAGATAGTATTTCTTCATCGTTTCGTTGTGTCCCTGAGGTTGCCTTTCCGAGTATAATAGGTACGATACCATCATAGCATGCCGGGTAAAGATATGCCACCAAAAGGGTCATGATGTCGGACGCTTCAGGGCATGTCTTTTTGTCTTGAAATAATTTCGATTGAGTTGTAGACAGAACCGTTGCTTGAGATGCTGGAGGCATAACCATGTATTGGGAAAGGGAGATTGAAACAATCGGTCAGACCGGGTTGGAGGTTCTGCAACTGAAGCGGCTCAAACAAACGCTCAAGAGGGCAAAAGCCTCCCTGTATTATGGAAAGGTGTTCAGACAGCAGTGTATAAATGCCGACACCATCCAAACGCTCCAGGATATTGAGAAAATTCCGCTGACGACCAAAGACGATCTGAGAAACCATTGGCCCTATGGATTTCTGGCCGTATCCAGAGATAAGCTGATCCGGATGCATTCGTCATCCGGAACGACCGGCCGGGCGACCGTCATTTTTCATACCGCCCATGACATTAAGGAATGGACCAATATCGTTGCCCGTTCCATGTACATGACGGGGATGCGAAAACAGGATGTTTTTCAGAATATGATGACCTACGGTCTTTTTACCGGCGGCCTGGGATTCCATTACGGTGCCGAAAAAATCGGGGCGCTGACCATCCCTGTCGGCGCCGGAAATAGCAAACGTCAGATTCAACTCATGCGGGATTTCGAAACCACGGTGATCCATATCATTCCCAGTTATGCCCTTCATCTGACGACTGTTTTTGAGGAGCTCGATGTCAATCCCCGGAAGGACACGAAATTGAAGATCGCCTTTGTCGGTGCCGAGCCGCATTCAGAGAAAATGCGGAATAAAATCGAGAAATTTTACGGATTCAAAGCCTTTAATTCCTATGGCCTTTCGGAGATGAACGGGCCCGGTGTGGCTTTTGAATGTCCTGCACAGAACGGTCTGCACATCTGGGAGGATAATTTTTTTGTGGAAATCATTGATCCGGTAACCCTCAAGAAGCTCCCTGACGGTGAAGAGGGGGAGCTGGTTCTGACGACGTTGTTGAGAGATGGGATGCCGATCCTGAGATACCGGACAAAAGACCTGACTCGGATCATTCCCGGATCCTGTGAATGCGGCAGAACACATCGGCGCATTGAGCGGATCAAGGGCCGGACGGACGATATGATGATTCTTAAAGGGGTTAATATCTTTCCGATTCAGATCGAGAAGAAGCTGATGGAGATTCCCGGTGTAGGGAACAATTTCCTGATTATCCTGGAGAGAGAAGGGTTTAGCGATCTCATGGTCATCAAAGTGGAAGTCCAGAAGGAGTTTTTTGCCGGGGACCTCAAACAGCTTGAAGCGTTGCGACGAAAAATCGCGGAAGAGCTGCGGAGTGATATTCTGATTACGCCCAAGGTTGATCTTGTTGAACCGGATAGCCTGCCCAAAAGTGAGGGGAAGGCCCAGCGGGTTATTGACAACCGGCATGATTAAAGAAGGGAAGGGGGGGTCCATATGATTGCACATCAATTATCTATTTTTGCGGAAAACAAACCCGGCAAACTGGCTGCCGTCACCTCTGTTCTGGCCGGGGAGAAGATCAGTATCCGGGCCACAACCATCTCCACATCGGATACTTTCGGGGTGATCAATCTGATTGTCGATGATCCCCGGCGCGCGCAGGCCGCGTTAACAAAAGCCGGCATGATGGTCCGCCTGCGGGATGTTCTGGCGATTTTAATTGATGACAAGCCCGGCGGACTGGATGGATTGACGCAGTTGCTTTTCAAGGAGAATATCAATGTCAACAACGCCTATGGCTTTGTTCTGGAAAGCCGGGAGAAGGCGGTATTTGTAGTCGACGTGGATCAGATTGAAAAGGCGTTGAAAATCATCGAAAAGAATGGTTTCAAGACGCTGGATGAAGGAGAACTGGCGGCCTTAGAACCTTTTCACGACATGAAAGGTTGACGGCTTTGTAAAGGGTCCACAGGAGGATTAACCATGGCGCACGAAGATGCCGGCCATTATGGGGCAAAGCATCCGGCTGATCGGAAGTTAAATGAAAAAATCGCTGGAGCCGTTCGGGAAAAAAACATGGACGGCAAAATCAGTTGTGCAGAAGCCAGCCGCATTGCCGGCCAGCTTCAGGTGAGCATGGCGGATGTTGGAGTGACGATTGACCTTTTAGAGATTCACCTCAACAAGTGCCAACTGGGTCTTTTCGGCTACAGCCCAAAGAAAATAATCGTCAAAGCCGCCGAAAATGTGACCCCTGGACTGGAAGCAGCCATCCGTAAAGCCCTCGTGAAAGAGCGTCTGTCCTGCCTGTCTGCCTGGGAAATCGCCGAAGAAACGGGGATGACCCGAATGGCCATTTCTTCGGCCTGCGAAAAATTAAAGATTAAAATTAAGCCTTGCCAGTTGGGCGCTTTCTAACGGTACGGCTTTGTAAAACGTCCCTATGCGGCGCTGCGCTTCATCTTTCGCCGTTGCGGTATATTTCCCCATCTGCTTCGCACTTCCCAGTACTCGCACGCCTTGCCTCTGGCCGTTTCACTTTGCCATTTTTTTATTTAAGGATCACCCTTTCTGTTCTTCATATCTGGCTAGAGTAAACAGCATGTCGGCCAGACGGTTCAGGTATTCATGGACGCGATCGTTCTCAATCAGCTTCTCCATCTTCAGCTTGGCTGCCTTTCGCTCCGCCCGCCGGATGATGGTTCTGGCAACATCGATCTGAGCTGAAATCACGGTTTCACCCGGATAAATGAACTCGTTTTTCAGGGTGACCTCTTTCTGCAGTTCATCGATCAGGCATTCGATACGCGTTACCTCCTTCTCACCCATCCTGAGGTTCAGTTTGGGCAGGTCTTCCGGCAGCGTGGAAAGCTCTGCACCCAGGGTCAACAGGTCTTTTTGGACACTGAGTAAAATATCTTTGA
>Ga0208102_1000053_pt1 | contig 73512 bp, 70 predicted proteins | sample CryBogmetaGMA17M_FD_184549 | JGI IMG/M metagenome (GOLD analysis project Ga0208102, IMG submission 184549) | Freshwater microbial communities from Crystal Bog, Wisconsin, USA - MA17M (SPAdes) | ecosystem: Environmental > Aquatic > Freshwater > Lake | place: Crystal Bog, Wisconsin, USA...
GTCGTAGACCGTGCATTCTCTTTCTCCCCCCACGAGACAATTCAGTAGGCGGCGATGCTCCACATGGGCCGGGCAGGAAGTTACCACCTCGCCGCCATAGGAAAAGGGAAAAAGACGGCAGACCTGGGGTCGTAGGGGATGTTGGTAGATGAGGCAGTGATTCGACCCTTCAAGCAATGGGCAGCGGACGGAATGCCCGGTGATCCTCTTCAAGTAGCATGATTGATACTCCGAGAAAAAATTATTGGACTGCAGATTCAGATATCGCTCTATGATATCCAGGTCGTGAAACGAAAACCTTGGAACATAGACGCTGCAACAGCTTCCCGTCCTACGGCAGATAAAGGGGAGCAGGATGTCATAGTCTTGACATTCTATTTTTGAGAACTGGTACCTATCCGGTTCAATGACCATAAACTGGCACTCCTTCATCTGGAAAACCAGGTATCAATCGGCGAGATACGGTTGTCGCAGAAGATATGAAAGCCGGAATGGCGTTAACGTTTGGAAGATAAAATGAACATAAAATAATGGTGGGGATGGTTCTATTGGACGATCCGATTCATGGCTGCTTGTTTTCCATCACCCAGAGGATAGAACCATCCCAAAAAATGAAAAATGTTCATCAACTCTCTTTCTCCTTTAACCGTCCGAAAATTGCTCGGATAATTTCCTCCCGCCGTCTGAGGTCCCTGCGGAATTCCCTGTCGTCCGTGTTGACGATCTCAATTCGCAGATTGGATAGGTACCGTTCCAGAAATTCCAGAAGCGTCTTTCCCTCTTCCGGCGTTAATTCCAGTGTAGACATGGCAGGCCTCCTTTCTAAAGGATGTTCAGCAATTTTCCTTGAGGACCTTTCATCAGCGCTTCATCAGCACATCCTTCGTGGCGCCGACCGGATAGACCGGAAATATCTCGAATGCCAGAAGGTCGATCCACGCGGCCCTGGCCGCAATCAGCCCTTTCGCGTCCGTGTCCACCACGTAAATGGTCCGGCAGCCCTGGAGATCGTAAAACTCGGAGATCACCTTCACGTCCTCCGGCCAATCCCATGTCACCCGTTTTGTCCTCACCTCCTTTTCATCCATAGGGTCCCATGTGCAGATCATCATGAAGTACATAAGCTCACCTCCTTTCTCAATAGGGTTTACTGGAGTGCGCTCTCCAGCCTTTCAAGGTAATTTTACTCCCAATGTGCGGGTTTAGCAATCACGAAAAAAAGCGCTTTTGTGCCATCTTGAATATGAATTGAGGCGTGACGCAGGCATGGCAAAGTATTGAATTGATAAGGACTTCATTTTCCTTCATAGGAGTATATGAAGAAGGATTTTGTGTGTAAAGGGGAATTTAACCACAAAACATGGGGTATTGGTATCGTTGATCATTACCATGAGAAACGTGTAATGTTTTTTGAGACCTCTTATTTGTTGCTTTCAGGAAGAAGCAGGTGTTTAGTACCTCTATGACACGTCACTAAATGATCTGACCAGTTCATGAGAGTCATATCAGTCTCATGGAAATTATTTTTCATTTTCTTCCAGCAATTCTCTAAGGGCTGGCCTTACATAGATGTCATTGAGATCGAACCGTTTTAACGCCTCTATCATGATCTGTATCTTTTCTTTCACGCCCGCCTTTGAGTGGATAATCAGAATATAGTTCCCTTCTATGCGGCAGAGCCCTCCCGTACCCGTTAACTCATCTTCGATTTTCTCGTACCGTATGGGTATCCCGAGCTTGTCAGTCAGTCCCTCAAGTTGACTCAAAGCCATGTAATCGTCCATAGAGATTCCCATATGAACCGCTGTTATGGTTTAGAAATCCACTACTGAACCTGCCCTGTTGCTTCCATTCCATCAGCAAAATACGCCAAAGCCAGGTCAATCACCCGGAGAAGGTATTCAAAATCCTTCTCGGCCACTTTATACCGTGTACATTCTGTACCATTCGAAACCGTCATGGATTCCACGCTGGTACCAACCCTCTTAATGATGATACCGGAAACCCCACCTTGAACACGGTTGTATTTTCCATCATGGCATTGTTAAAACGTTCATGGGGCAATAAAGTGCCGGGGCCTGGCTCGACATATACTCCTGTCTTAGTATATTCTTTCAGGACAAAGGGGATGCCGTTAGATGTCCATAGATCCGACCCGTCTGCTATATGGAAGTGCAGATGCGGTGCTGTAGAATTACCCGAATTGCCTAACTGTGCTAACGGGTCGCCTTCCTTGACCGTATCGCCCTCTCTCACCAAGAACGAGTTCGGAATACAGTGACAATAATAGGCATACCGCCCACCCCCGATATCCAGCACCAGGTAGTTTCCGGCAAGTTCATCCGCCGAGTTAAAGATGACGTCTTTTGCATCCCCGGAATTCTCTGGCCGGCCGTCCTGTACATGAACCACCACCCCCTCAGCAACGGCATAAAGGGGTCTCCCGTAATTGAAATAAGATGTGTTCACTTTTGGATCACCCTTCAAGTACGTGGTCAAATCATCCTTAAGCTCACCCGTGTCGATTGCATAGCGCTCAGACCTGTAAATATTGCCGTTTATAAAGATCATGACGTAAAAATGATAACCCATGGTTGAATGGTTGAAAAAATAGAGGTTCTCCCCTCTAAGCGGCGAAGCAATCACAAGCGGCGTTTCACTTGTGCGAGGCGAGAACGCTGCGCCCTCTATGGACAACTCACTATTATCTGTAGACTTTTTTAAGATAAAATGATGGAAAACGGCTCTTGGTGGTGTTTTCCCAAGAGGGATGGGAAGTTGTATCGAAAGGTAATAGTTTTTTAGTTTGTCCACGACAAAATAGGGGTTTGGAGCAATGGGGTCCTTGTGTATCACCGGCAGGGTCTTTTTATCAATGAGCAGCAGCTCCTCTTTGGTGTCTTCATCCAAAACCTTTATCTGCTGTAGCTCAAGACCTTCCTTTTCATATTCCCATGTCTCCAGGGTGTAGCCAATACGAAGATATTTTTCGGTCTGATAGGGAACATCATGAAAAACCACCCCTATTCTTTGATCATACGAATTGTTACTGCTGCTGCATGCTATAATCAAAACTGCGATAAACATTACACTGAACAGATACAGCTTTCTCATAATATTTGTCCTTATCATTCTGTTAATTCGAGACATGAAGGCTGGGATGGTTGCCATCATAAATCACCTCAAAGGACCATAGGATGCTGTTTCAGAAAGGAAGGCTTGGTAGCAGGGCTAATTTCGCATCTGTTTCACGATTTGTCAATAATACCTTCCTCGTGGTCGACCCAGACTTATGCATGTTTTGAAATTTTCTGATGTTTTTGGGGAATTGTCAAAATAGCCAAATGCTCACTTTCAGTCATAAAAAGGTAATGAATGCCATTTGAAAGGACGCTCTCTTTCAGGAAGGATTCAATAAAAAGCCCATTCCCAGAGATCTCAAGATCAGCTCGTAGGTAGAATCATTGTGTTCACCTACTAATGTGCAGCTGTATGCAACTGCAATAACTGAGCATTACGGATCGAAATAAAGTAATTCTCCGGATCACCTGAGGGTCTTTGATGGAGATGATGATCCGCATGGCACCCTGACATTTCGGGCAGACCGAAGAACCTTTGACCCCCTCTTGTTTACAGCTTCCCCATACAGCGAGTTACTTGTCCAATCTAGTGGATAAGGGAATCAACGTGGTACCCCTAATTTTGGAGGTTTGTTCCATCAATTCAAACGCGTTGGCGGGAGGAATATTTTGCTGCTCTTGAGATTTAAGAGTTAGAACTATGGCTTGAGTGGGGCACTCGGTCACACACAGACCACAGCCGATACACCGATCCTTGTTAATGACGGCCACCTGATCATCGTTGATACTTATGGCCGCCATCTGGCAGCGCGTCAGACATAATTCGCAGGCCGTACATAAATCGGGGTCTATTGCAGCATAGTAATTGCTAAAGACTACTAGAGCCGGCTTGGGCATCTTATTGAGCGTTCGCAGCAATCCACAGCAATCACCGCAACAGTTGCACATACCCCCGGGATTGATCATATTTGCTGGCTGGTTCACCAGGCCTGCCTTCTCACACGTATCCAAAACGGCCAGGGCTTCCTCTTGGCTGATATACCGGCCCAGTTTGTTTTCGACATAGTAATCCGCATGTGAGCCGAACATCAGGCACACTTCCTTGGGTTTGCCACAACCTTTGCCGATTTTTTCCTGCTGGATGCGGCAGATGCAGTCAGCCAATGCGATTTTCTCTTTGGTCTTGATGATTTCGCGTGATTGAACGTAGGGAGCCACTGGCCAGGTGACTTGGATGGATTGTTGCACCGGAATAGTCCGCAAGGGGAGCATGTTCTTTTTCGGAGTAAAATCCAGGAAGCCTTCCTGAAAATAGTCTTCCACCATTCCAGCCAGCTCAAGGTCCATGTTCTTAAGTTGATACTCGTAAGACCCGATCACAAATGGCACTGCTCCGTATTTGACCTCCTTGCCTTTGCGATGGCGGAATAGCAGACCCTTCTTGGCCATGTTGGCCAGTATGAAGGAAACCGCCTCCACGTTGCCACCGGTGTGCGCCGCGATCGACTCGGGTGTTTCCAACATCATGGTCATATCAAGATACATTCCGGCTTCTTCTTCGGTAAAGAGCCGTTTGAGAATCTTAATCTCGATGCCGGATTGGGTAGCCGGGAAACCAATCGAATACTGATCCAATTGCTCGCGCAGTTTCTCATATATAGATGTAGTCATAAGTGTCTCCTACTATTCGGAAGAAAGCTGATTAATCGGCATCATTAATTCCTCAACGCCTTTTGCATAAAATGACTTATTATAGATAACGGAGTTTAAATAAAAACCCCCCATCTTTCTTTAGAAATGGGGGTTTTTATTAATCTGCTCATGGCATCACTCTTTTAAAAAGGATTTCAATTAGTTGTTAACCCATTGACTATGCCTTATTCACTTTTTTTTAGTTGCGCCTAATCCATAAAAAAAGTCAAGAAAATGTTTCATTGATTATCATTTGAAAGGTTGGAGGTCCGTCAAAATGACTATATGATTGCTTCCAGGAAGAAGTCAAATTGTGAAGAGTATGATGAATCGATTCCTCCGATTTTGTTGTAATAATCTTTCAGTTCAAGTATTATGAGGAAAAAGACAAAGGAGGGTTTGTATGGGAGAAGTTGTTCATACATCGCGAATTAAAATCGTCAGAGAAAATGGACCAACACGGCGAGCCATGATTGAAGGTTTCGACAGTCCGGTCTACTATGGTATTCACGGAGGTATTAAGCGTTTCTATAAGATTGAGCCGGAAAAGGAACATGCCGCAACACTTGACCATATTGTAGCTGCAACAGCGGCCTGAATGATGGGCTCATTCGCCAGGCTTCTGGCCGAAAAGAAAGTATTGACGAGAGAAGATCTCTACTGGGCCGATGTTGAAGGAGACATTGAAAATATCAATGGCGTCCTGAAGATTACACAAATCCGTGTGAAATATCATTTGAAAGCACCAACGAATAGTGTAGCAGATGTGGAAGAGGTTTATGCAAGATACCTTACTTTTTGCCCAGCAGCCCAGAGTGTCATCGGGTGCATCGATATTAAAGACGAATTGATCTTTGAAAAATAGATTTTAATCAATACAGAAAAGGCGGGAGCTAATCCCGCCATTTTTATTGCCTGAATAATAGCAATTATCGTTTAAATCGGATCAGGCTGGGAATGCCGTCATCCTGCCAAGGCGTTTTTTCAGGGCTTCTGGGAGTACGCTGTTGGCAGACTCCAGCAGGATAGCAGGAACTCCTCCAAAGATTTCATAGCTATGGGTGAGGACCCTGTCATCCCAGATGCTGTTAAGATGGTGCTTGGTCAATGTTTCAGATGTCAGGGCCGGTCTCCATCCACCCAGCCAACTGGTTATAATGTGATTGACGACCTTAGGAACTGCCTTGCTCGTATCTATAAAACTATCCCTTTCCGATTCAGGAATAATACTCCGGTTCTCCAAGAGCCAAGCCAGCGAAACCATGTCGTGGGCCACCACCGAACGAGAGGCGATTATCAGGCCGTTATCAGGCTCGAAGACATACCCCTTGTCTGGGCCAAAAGTTGTGAGTAGCTTGTCTGCCGCCGAAATCACGAGGCGCTGCTTTGTGCTCAGGGTCGTAACCGTATTGCCCTCGGCTGTCTTCTCCTGGAGAGTGGCAGCATCTCGGTGGTATTCCAGGCGTGTATCATGGCGCCAGTAACCCACCACGGCCTTCAGGCCCAATGTGCTCCCTGCCAATAAATGCCGGGAGCAGCGGGGCATAAGGACGATGTGCTGTACTTCCTTGAGGATATTCGGCATCATGATGCCGTGTTTCCAGTTTGATCCGGCCGCTGGCAAGTCCTCATAGAAGGCGTTCCACCCACCCTCTTCGAAGCAATGCAATTCAGCCCCGGAGGCCTGAACAGCCTTGGCCACGCCTGAAGACGTCATCAACGCGCGAGAGCTTCCGGAAAGTGATGTCGGTGAAAACCGCAGGTACTGGATCCCAGACATGTCCCCCACGATTATCCTTCCCGCCCCCTTTTCCTTGAGTATCTCGATCATGGCGGCAATGGCCGTCGGACTGGTGGAGGCCGGATAGGGGTTGCCTGAATTGTTGACCGGTTTGATGAACACGGCATCACCTTTGGACAGCCATGAAAAATCGGTTGCCGCCTCGGCCGCATTACGAATCGCAAGCTTTATACCTTGTTCGGAAGCGCCCTTGCTTACCCCTGCCAGAAAAACTCTGGCCTGAGAACCCGGTGTAAGTTGCCTGGCCTTGACGGGAACCTGGGATGCCCCTGCTCTGCCTGTAAATGGGCATAATGTCATTGCGGATGCCCATACAGCCACTTTTATAAAGTCTCTTCGTATCATAAGTGCCTTTTTTGTTTATTTGAGTCGAGTAGACCAGTTTCTCCAGATACACCGGACTGAAGTTTTTTTCTCCGTTTATCGCCTGGTTTTCCGGCAGTGCCGTAATATTGCTACATTACCGATTGAACTCTTGCATGGTTCTCAAAATCAGTCAATCATTGAGTTCAGGAAGTTAGCGATGGCAAGTCATCGTGCCAAAAAAAGGCTATATTAGCAGTCCCTGTGATTTAGTGAAGGAGATAACCATCCGCGGTCTCGACGGCCCGGACAATCTAAAGAAGCTTTCTTTTCAACGTGCAGGCTCGTATCCCGCCTTCTTAAACCGGGCCTGCACGGGCGGGCTCATCAGGAAACTCAGGAATGCCTGCGCAGCCTCGGGATGGGGGGTTCGTTTGAGAAGTATCCCCGTGTAAGTGGTCATGTTCTGCAAACTGCCCGGATACGGGCCGACCAAGACGACCTCATGCACGGAGAGGATCTCGCTAATCTGGGTCAGGCCGATTGTGTTAGCTGTCGACTTCGCCATCAGCTCCATCGAGGCCTTGCCGTCGCCGGCAGTCCGCCCCTTCTTTCGCACATCATCCCCAATGCCCAGACGGTCAGCCACCCGCATGAAGTAGGCGCCGGCCGTGGCGATCTTGGGATCGGCATGGTAGATTTCAGTTGCAGCTAAGAGTGCCTGTTTTAGCTCCTCGGGTGTTCCAATGGCGGGATGGGGGGCACCCTTCCGGACTGCGATGCCGCCGCCAACCTTTCCCAAGGGAACGGTCGTATCGGGACGCACCAGCCCCTTGGCCTGGAGTTGTTCGATGATGACCGGCGTGACGATGGTCAGGTCAGCAGGTTCTCCGGCGTATATCTTGTCCCGAAGCGCCCCCACCGGAGCATAGGTCAACCTGACAGTGTGGCCGCTCTCCTTTTCGAATGTTCCCACCATATCCCTGATGATCGATTCGGTCGCTCCTGCAGCTAATATATTGAGTTCCACAGCTTGTACCTCTCCCTGGCCCGCGAAGAGCAGCAGAACGCTCAGCGCAAGACCCAACGCCGGACGCAGTATTGAGTACCAGCAAAGTGGAATTAACGGCGTTTTTATAACATTTGACATTGGACACCTCACGGTGAAAGAAAAGAATTTTCCGAACTGCCGGAGTGATATGAGAGTGTAAGGAAAGAAGCCACGCCTGTCAAGGGGCACTTGATTTAGATATTTCCTCTTGGATTATCGTATATTCGATAAAAAACGGGAATGCTCTATTTCAGTCAATATTGAATACCGTTTCAAACAAAGTATTTCTGTGAAAATTGCCGGATGCTACATTTCAGGAAGTAAATGACTGTCAATTCAAGTCCGGCTCAGATCCGTCTTCTCACAATTAAGGCATCTTCAGTAGTCTTTCATTTCGCCAAACCCTGACAACTCTAACCTTGTTATCATCGAGACGATAAATAATACGGAAAGGCGAATAGATAATCTCTCTCAGATTCACAATCCCAAATTCCGGCACAATACGTCCACTCTCCGGGAAATCACCAAGCCTTTCTACCTGAGAAATGATTTCTCTTAACAACTTCTCTCCTATGGCAGGCGCCTGTTGATCGGCATACCAGGAGCGAATCGCACTCAGATCCTTGAGTGCCGAGGCAGTAAACGTGATCGTTTTTTTACGCGGCATGCCTGTTAACTCATCCCGAGATGCTTTTTTACATCCGCCAAGCTTATTTCTTTTCCTTCCTCGATATCCATCAAGCCCCGTACTACGCCGCGCAGAAAGGCCTGCTCTTCTGCTTTTGCCTCATAATCTTTTAAAGATTCAACAATGGCAACACCTCTTCCTCGGCTGGTCACGAGTACCGGCCGGTGAGTCTTGTCAATCTGATTTATAATCCTTCCAGGATTAACTTTTAGATCACTAATCGGAACGATGTCTTCTGAATACTTTATGCCCCGCTGCATAGGAACCTCCTGAATGGTCTTTTTATGGTACCAATAATAACACCTGTTAAATGACCGGTCAAATAGTTTTATCACACCTATCTAGGAAGAATTCTGTTAGAGGATTGATAGGAAGGGAGAACCCTTCCAGGCCCTGATGGAATCCATCCGGCAGAAGGGTGTGCTGGATGCCGTTGCCTCCCGGGAGGAAATCCTGACCGTCCAGTTGATCGAGAATCTTCAGCGGGAAGACCTCAATCCGATCGATGAGGCGAACGCCTATTTTGCCTTTTTCAGAGGCAGCCAGACCGGCATGGAACTGGATGGGATCATCAACACCATTATGAACTATGCCCGGGATCCGGAAAGGGTCAAAAGTGAATTTACGACAAAATTTGCCGTAATCGTAAAATACTAAGATAAATCAATAACATCTATACGAATAATTCTGTTTCTTTTACGGCTTCCGGGAGAGATCCAGCAGGCGATCCGGGAGGAAAAAATCGGCCTCTCCCATCGCGGTACAAGCCATAGAAATCATCCATGCAAATTCGTTATGAGCGTTTGAGAACTATTCATTCTATGAATTTGACGTATTCAAGATTGTCTCATATTATTCTTTATCGCGTCGGGGTCATCCATGCAAGATCGGAAGCCTTAAAAAAAGGGCTGAAAATAAAATAGAACGAAAGGGGATAGGGAAAACATGTTCAAGAAAAAAGGATTGTGGGTTATCGTGCCGATGTTCATCTTTCTTCTGGCTTTGACCGGAAATGCACTGGCAGCCTGGGGACCGAAGGAACTCGATACAGAAAAAAATGCGGTGACCTTTGCCCGGGAAGTGGAAAGGGGCGGATACAAGATCATCTCCACAGCAGAGCTTAAGGACTGGATTGACCAGAAGAAAGACGTGCTGATTGTGGACACGAATCCTGAAGTGAGTTATAAGAAGCAGCATGTGCCGACATCCGTCCATCTGGAGATACAAAGGCCGGAGATGACCAAACTGGACGACAAGACGAAAGAGGCCCTTTTGAAATTCCTGGGGCCGGACAAGGATCGTGTGATCGTTTTCTATTGCGGCTTTACCGAATGCACCCGCAGCCATAACGGCGCGATGTGGGCCACCAGGCTCGGCTACAAAAACGCCTATCGCCAACCCGGCGGCATCAAGGCCTGGAATGAAGCCGATTATCCTGTGGAGAGCGTGAAATAATGCATGGATCTCTCCCGGGATGACATTTTCAGAGGGCACGACGCAATTTCTCGTAAAATGCACAGCCTGCGGTTTGTGCCGGGATGTCTGTCCCTTCCTTCAGATCTATGGGACACCGGATGTCATTATGGCGGAGCGCCCCGCAGAGGCCTTTCTGTGCACCAACTGTGGGGCCTGCAACCAGGTTTGCCCGGAAGGCCTTGATCCTGCGCAAGCCTTATGGGAGACCAAAAGAAGGCTGATTCAAAACAAAGATATTCCGGAAAGGGTGGATAAAGCCCTCCGGAATGCCCGGTCTTTTGCCCGGACCGCTCGCCGGTTCCCCTTGCGTTTTTATCCTTCCCACGCTACCGTCTTCTGGCCCGGATGCGGCTTGGCAGGGACAAGCCCGTCTCTGGTTAAAAAGATCAGAATCAGACTGGAGCAAAAACTCGGCGAGAAAGTCGGGATTGTTCTGGATTGCTGCTCTGATCCTGTCTACCAGATGGGCGATGAGGAGAGGGTCGTGGAGGCCTGCCGGCATATCCGGGAGCGGCTGATCAGAGGGAAGATTACACGCATCATTACAGGTTGCCCTAACTGCCGGAAGATATTCACCACTCATTTCCCCGAGATGAGGATCGATTTTGCCCTTGATCTTTTGCGGGATGACCTTGTTTTGGATAACCTGCCGCCGATGGTTTTCCTGCATCACCCCTGTCCGTCCGTGCCGTTCGAAACATCGCGCCGGAATATTGAAGACTGGATCGGGCAACACCGGTCCATAGGTGGACAATCATCTCTGGTCGCCTGCTGCGGTAACGGCGGCAGGCTGCCTGCATTGTCCAGGAATCTTGCTGACCGCTTTACCCGCAAGATCACAGCACAGGCAAAGGACAGGCCGATCCTCACCTATTGTACCGGATGCAACCATCGATTCCACGCAGAAGGAAAAATGGTCTATCATCTGCTTGGCTTTCTGCCGGGAGCTGCTCCGGCGATGCGACAGGTTTCCATGAGGCGACGCTGGTGGAACCGGTTTCTTCTGTCCATGGAACAGCACATCAAAAGCTGCAAGGAAAATAAGAGAGGTGCGGTATGACCTGTCGCGCTGCCCTTCTGGTGGTTATTCTTCTGCTGTTCTGTAACTTCGCATGGGCGGATCAAAAGATTCTTTTCCGCGAGGATTTTCATGATCTTCGCAACTGGGAACCCCTTTACTTCCCGAAGATCGAACGGCACACGACCTATACAACCGTTTCGGAGGGGGGCCGAACCTATCTGAAGGCCCGGAGCCAGGCTTCCGCCTCTGCCATCGTCTTCAAGAAGACCTTTAACCCCTACACAACTCCCCGTATCCGCTGGCGCTGGAAAGTGGACAATGTCTATCAGAAGTGGAGCGGAAAAGAAAAAAGCGGTGATGATTACCCCATCCGGATCTATGTGATGTTTCAATATGACCCTGAACAGGCGGGACTATCCGAACGGTTGATGTATGGCGCCGCGAAGACCCTCTATGGAAAATACCCGCCCCACAGCACCTTGAATTATGTCTGGGCCAGCGGACCGAATGCTGATGATATGATCGTCAGTCCCTTTACCGACAAAGCCCGAATGGTCGTTCTGGAAAAAGGCGCGGCAAGGGTAGGGCAATGGGTGGATGAGACGGCCGGCATTATTGATGATTACCGGAAGGCTTTCGGAAAAGACCCGCCGAAGACGGCCAGCATTGCGATCATGAATGATTCGGACAATACCGGCGAGGCTGCCGTGTCTTACGTCGAATTTATCGAGATCTCAGACTGAACAGCGAGCTTCCGGGAACACGCTCCGATCCCTGCGGGCACCCGGAAAAAGTCCACTCCCCCCGATGCCTCAAACCATGTCGCCAGACGCCTTGAAAGGTCTTCCTCGCTATTTTTTGTTTTTTTTCAGGAGCTCGGCGTACACTTTTTCGTGCAGCGGCACGGGAATCCCCAGCTTTTTTCCAGCGGCGACCATATAACCGATGAAGACGTCCAGCTCGGCTGGATTGCCCTTTTCGTAATCCAGTTGCATGGAGGTTTTGGTCTCCTTTGGAAAAGAAGCGGCTTTCCCGATCGTGACCTGAACAATGTCCTCCGGAAGAGAAACGCCCTGCGCCTTCGCGACTTTTGCGACTTCCCGCATGAGCCCTTCCAGCATCCCTTTCTGTCCTTCATCTTCCAGAATCGCTCCGAAGGCCTTTTCCAGCAAGGACGTCATGCCCGCCAGCGGATCGATGAAGATGAACTTTGTCCACAGGGGGACGGCGATATCGCTGACCAGCTCCGCCTTGATTCCGGCGTTTTTCATAAAATCCTCGATGGGACGGAATGGCTCCCGATCTTTTCCCTGCTCCGGGCCGAAGATAAGCTGGCAGGCACCGCCGACTTGTCGGACGACGCCGGGACTTTCGATGCGCGCACTGATATAGACGCAGCCGCCGAGGATGATGCCTTTCGGAAGAACTGCCCGCAGACGTTCGGCCATATTAACGCCGTTCAAAAGCGGGATGATCACGGTCCGGTCATGGACGTTGCCTTTGATCTGTCGGGCCGCCGCTTCGAGGCCGTAACCCTTGACGCAGAATAAAACCAGATCGAACGGTTTGGTCTCTCCCGGTCTGTCCGTCGCCTCTGCGGGAACGGCGGTGAATTCGCCTTCGACGGCGATCAGCCGGAGACCCCGCTGCTGAATGGCTTTCAGGTGTTCGCCGCGGGCGATGAAAATAATCTCATGCTCTCCGGCGCCGGCGTATTTTACCGCCAGCTTTCCACCGTAATAGCCGCCGATACCGCCTATCCCGATGATTGCTGCTCTCATGGAATGGTTTCTCCTTTTTATTTTAATTATTCTTTTACCGGCAACGCCTCAGGATGTCCGAGATGACCTCTCGTGTGTAATCCTTCAACTGCCAGACCTGGGCCAGCGTAAAGGCATTTTCCGTGATTTTTTCGATATCCCCTTCCGGGATACGGGCTTCTTTGAGCGACGTCGGACTGCCGATGGCGGAAAACCATGTTTTCAGACGCTGAATTCCCTCCAGGGCCGCCTCCCGTTCATCGGCCTTTCCGATTGCAAAAACTTCCCGGGCCAGCCGGGCAAACTTCTTCGGATCCCGGGCGGCGGCATAATCCATCCAGCCGGGTGTTAAAACGGAAAGGCCCGCCCCATGCGGTACGTCATACAGGGCGCTCAGGGAGTGTTCCATCATATGGACCGGCAGGCTGATCATGCCCATGCCCGCCGAGGTCAGTCCGTTGAAGGCCAGCGTCGCGGACCACATCATGTTGGCCCTGGCATTATAATTTGTGGGATCTTTGAGGATCACTTCGGTGCTTTCCATGATGGTCTTCATCAGCCCTTCCACCAGGCGGTCTTGCAGGAAAGACTCGGGCGCCGTATTGTTGAAATATCCCTCCAGCATGTGACTGATCGCGTCGACGGCGCTGTAGGCACTGTAAGCCGGGGACAGGGTGTACAGTACGGTAGGATCGAGAATGGAGGTCTTCGGTTGAATGTGCATCGACCGGATACTGAATTTCTGGGCCCCTTCTTCTTTTGTCATCACGGCTGCCGGATTCATTTCCGAGGCGCTGGCCGAAATCGTCACCACGGTGAGAACGGGAAGAGCGTCTTTTATGATCTGTTTTCTTGTAAAATAGTCCCACAGATCGTGTTCCGCTTTGACGCCCATGGCAATGGTTTTGGCCGTGTCGATGACGCTGCCGCCACCGACGGCCAGGATGACCTCCACCGCTTCCCGCCGGGCAAGCTCAATGCCCTTCATCGTATGGGACAACAGGGGATTCGACTTGACGCCGGGGAATTCTATGATGGACAGTTCGGCATTTTTCAAGGAGGCGACCACCTGGTCATAGATGCCGTTTTTCTTGACGCTGCCCTCCCCATAAACCATGAGTACCTTCTGACCGAATGGTTTGATTTCCGCGCCGATGCGCTTGATCTGCCCCTGGCCGAAAATGATTTTTGTCGGATTTTCAAAAATAAAACTCTGCATGGCTTGAATCCTTTCCAGATCAATGCAATGGATGACTCAGTTTTTCTTTGTCAGTTGACTCAGCAAATAATGTCTCAATTCCGCATAGTCGTTGGTCATTAGATCAGCCGCCCCGGTTTTTTCATCCAGGTCTTTCATGCTGTCCGGTAATTCAGGATCGATGCCGATCACCTTTTGAATCTCCTCGGGAAATTTAGCCGGGTGGGCCGTTTCGAGCGATACGCACAATGAGGTGTCTCCGGACTGCTCCAAATAGATCTCCAGACCTCGCCAACCCACGGCCCCGTGCGGTTCCAGGATCACACGGTAACGATCATAGACCTGCTTGATGGTTTCCCGGGTTTCCTGATCGGATATGCTGACAGAGAAGATATTTTCTTTCATACGCTGCCAGTTCGGATAACGATGAACTCTGCCGTTCCGGTCTACTGTTCCACCGTACAAGTCAAAAAAACGCGCCAGATTGCTCGGATGGCCTACATTCATCGCGTTGGACAGGCAGGCCCGTGAGGGGGATATCTTCTCATAAAGGCCGGTTTCAAGATATTTTGGAAACTCGTCATTCTCATTGGTCGGCATGACCAGCTTTTTCACCGGCAGCCCCATCCGTCTGGCGTATTCGCATCCCAGGGCATTGCCGAAATTGCCGGATGGGACGGAAAAAACGATTCTTTCTCCGGGCTCTGCCAGTTGTGCATAGGCATAGACATAATAAACCATCTGGGGAAGTATTCTGCCGAAATTGATGGAGTTGGCCGAAGTCAGATTGAGCTTTTTAAGGGTGGGATCGGCAAAGGCCTGCTTGACAAGGTTCTGGCAGTCATCAAACTTCCCGCTGATGGAGATGGCCTGAACATTTTCACCGATGGTATCGAGCTGTTTTTTCTGCCTGCCGCTTACCTCTCCCCGGGGATAGAGAATAAAAACATTGATTCCCGTGACACCTTTGAAGGCGTCTCCGACGGCGCTTCCCGTATCCCCCGAGGTTGCCACCAGCACATTTAACTGGTTACTGTACCCTTTAAAATGGCCCATCAGGCGGCCCATCATGCGGGCCGCAAAATCCTTGAAGGAGGCTGTCGGTCCCTGATCCAGTCTCATCACATATTTTCTATCGACGACTTTTTCCAGCGGGACGGTAAAGGGATAGGTGCTGTTGACGATTTTTCTAAGCGTCGTTCGTGAAAGCTCCCCGCGCAGGAAGGCCTCCACAACCAGCATGGCCGCCTCGGTATAGGGTTTGCCCTTGAGGGCGGCGATATCCTCTAAGGAAATCTCGGGGATCCTCTCCGGTATAAAGAGTCCCTCATCAGGAGCCTGACCCATGAGGAGGGCTTCCCGGAAAGAGACCGTTCCAATGAACGGGACCGCCACCTTCTCCGGATCAAGGGTTCGATTGGTACTGTAATATCTGATGCTTTCCGACATGGCGCTGCAACCACTCCACTCATTTTCTTGCGAGGTCACCCATAACATAACCATTGGTTCTGATCAATGCAGAAAACTTTGCCCGTCGTCCGTCTGTTGCGGCTGACCGCCAGGCGGATATTCGTTCCCGATATCGGAGCCATCAGATTAAGGGATAACCGTGCACCATTTCCAGGAAAAGTCTGTGATAATTCATGAGAGGAAACTGCTTTTTGTAGATGACGTAAAAATATCTCTCCAGAATGCAATCCGTGATCGGGATCGTGATCAGGATGCCCTGTTTTAATTCCCGCTCCATGGCGTGAATGGAAAGGATGGATACCCCCAGACCGGCAATAATCGCCTCTTTGACCGCCTCCGAACTGCCCATTTCACAAACCACATGGAGGGGAAGAGAGCTTTTGCCCGTCTGCTTTTGCAGGCAATTTTCTATGGCCTGCCGTGTGCCTGAACCTCTTTCACGGATGATGAAGGGCTCTTCCATGATGTTGCTGATGGAAACGGCAGAGCGTTTCACCCAGGGATGATCGGCCGGTACCGCCAGGACCAGCCGGTCTTTCCAAAGGGCTTCCACGGCAAGCTTCCTGTTGAAGGATTCTTTTCCAACAAAACCGATTTCCGCTTCGTTATTCAGGATGATCTGATTCGTTTTTTCACTGTCATTCATCTGGAGATGGATATGGATGTCCGGGTAGAGTTTTCTGAACTCGCTCAGGAGGCGAGGGAGGATATAGGTTGCGGGGATGGTACTCGCGCTGAGATAGATATTTCCTGATCCCGGTTCATGAATCTTCATCATCCTTTCCTTGGCTTCATCCCGCAGCCGGAAAACCTTTCTGGCATAATCATAAAGGACGATCCCTTCCGGGGTCAATGAGATGCCGGTGTTTTTCCGGTTGACAAGCCGCACCCCGACGATATTCTCGAGATTTCTGATCTGTTTCGTGAGGCTGGGCTGTGAAGAGAATAGTATTTGCGCCGCCCGGGTAAAGCTGCCCGCTTCCACCAGCGCAGCGAGAGTTTCCATTTGCTGGACGGTTATACTTTTGAATTGATCGTAGCTCATCGGTGAAAAAGTAACATAATTTCAGGGCATAATCAAATATTCATTATTCATTTTATGAATTTGACATATTCCGGAAACTTGTATAATGATGTAAAATATAATCGAAAAAAGATGATTTCCAAATCACGCGGGGGTAATATTTCAATGTCCGATCAGCACAAGATCCGCCTGACCGAAACCGTTCACGGTGCCGGCTGAGCCTGTAAAATAGGTCCGGAGGATCTACATAAAGCTTTGCAGTCATTACCGCTCATTTCTCATCCCAATCTGATTGTGGGCATGGAGCATTCTGAGGATGCCGGGGTCTACAAATTAACGGATGACCTGGCCATCATCCAGACAGTGGATTTCTTTACCCCGATCGTTGACGATCCCTACACCTTCGGTCAGGTGGCGGCTGTCAATGCTCTTTCCGATGTCTATGCCATGGGCGGTCGACCGCTCACGGCCATGAATATCATCTGTTTTCCCGTGAACAAAATGGATATTTCGATCCTGCAGCAGATCCTCCTGGGAGGGTTGAGCAAGATGCGTGAGGCCGGAGTAACCCTCGTGGGCGGGCACAGCGTGGAAGATGACGAGTTGAAATACGGGTTGTCTGTCACCGGCGTGATTCATCCCGAAAAGGTCCTGTTGAACCGGGGCGCCCGTGCAGGCGATAAGCTGATTCTCACGAAGCCGCTCGGCACCGGAATCGTCAGCACGGCCCTTAAGGGAGAGATGGCGGGCGATGCCCTGCTGGCAAAGGCCATTCAATGTATGACAACGCTGAACAAAGAAGCGGCGGCGCTGGTGATGGAAACCCCCGGGATTCATGCCTGTACGGATATTACCGGATTCGGCTTCCTCGGCCATGCCTGCGAGATGATTGAAGGCAGTGATGTCGCGATCAAGATCCATGCCGCTTCCGTTCCCTTCTTTCCGGAAATCCGTGAGCTGGTAGAAAAAGGTATCGTGCCCGGGGGGCTTTACCGTAACAGGGATTTCCGCATGAACATGGTCGATGTGGCTGCCGGCTGTCCTGGCTGGCTGGTGGATATTCTTTTTGACCCGCAGACGGCCGGAGGACTTTTCATTTCCCTGGCCCCGGAACAGGCCGAAGAACTGGTGAAGAAAATGCGTGACCGGGGTATGGAAGACGCCACCATCGTGGGGGAAGTCCTGGCAGAGCCAAAAGGCCGTATTTTACTTGCTTAGGTTTTTATCAACGCCTTCAAACAAAGGTTGTTGAAATGGGTTGTTCTTTCTGGTAAAAGTCTTTCCATGTGTACGAGCATGGGGCTCGTATAAAGTAGGTATGATGACCCAGGAACAACTACCCTATGAAGCGCATTGAATCGCTCCTCGTTAAAAAAGAGGAAACATTACTCAATGTTTTCAAGCTGAAGGCCATGGCCAGGGGAAAAGAATCACTGGCCATTCTGATGTACGGCAGTCCCGATCCCGACGCTGTCGCATCCTCTATGGCGCTCCAGGAAATTATGCGGCAGGTCGCAGGGATCAAAAAATGCACCTTGATCTCCACGGAACCGGTGGCCCGTCAGCAGAACCGGGAATTCATCCGGGCGATGAAGCTGGATATCCAGCTCCTGAACAAGACAGATCTCGATTCGTACGATCTCATTGCCCTTGTGGACGCCCAGCCCACCTTTTTTGGCCAGGCCCTGGAGAATATCCACCTTCAGCCCCAGATCGTTCTGGACCATCATCCCTGTACCAGTGTCTGGCATGCTGAACTGGCCGACATCCGGCCCACCTACGGCGCTCTGTCCACCATCATGACGGAATATCTGCTGACGGCTAAGGTCAGGATTCCTAAAATACTCTATACCGCGCTGCTTTACGGGATAAAGACAGACACCAACAATTTTGAACGGGATGCCATCCTTGAGGATATCAGCGCCTATTACCTGACTTATTCCCGCGCCAATCGCCAGCTCATCCGGCGCATTGAGTTGAATCAGATTCCCGAAAAGTTTCTAAAGTATTACGATTACGCCTTTCATCACAGGCGGCGGTATCGCGACCGGATTATGTGCTTCCTCGGCAAGGTGGAAAGTGCCGATACCTGTGTCCAGGTGGCTGATTTCTTCATCCGGCTCGTGGAGATTTACTATGTGCTTATTGCCGGTATCGTCAAGGATAAGCTGATTATCGTTTTGCGCGGGGACGGCTACCGTCAGGATTGCGGTACTATTGCGATCAAGGCCTTTGGCGGCTATGGCAGTGCCGGCGGCCATAAGAGTGCGGCACGGGTCGAGATTCCGCTGGAGATGCTGAAAGAGCCCCTGCATGACGATTTTTCCCAGGAAGCTGTTGATCAGTTTATTATCCAGTGCTTGCGGAAAGCACGCAAAAGGATAAACCGTCAAGAGGCATAAGTGAAGCGGCTGGGACCGTTTCATGGCGCCCCGTCCTTTCAGCAGGATGCTGATCCGCTTCGATTTCCCGCCGGTCTATGTTCCCGGGAAGATCCATGAGAAACCTTTGAAGACCTCCGGAAGCAGTGCGAGGACAGAATGATCGGCCGCGATCAAGAAGCGGTTGGGAATTTCGAAAAATGAAAAAGAAAGGCGGGATCCCCGGTGGGACCCCGCCTTCGCGCTGAACAGGTGGTTAGGTCGTTTTAATCACTGCTTTCGGTCTTTGTGGCAACTGTCGGACTGGATGTGGTTGTGTCGGTATCGCCGGCCGGTGATCCGGATGATTTCTCTTCTTTGGCTGTTTCGGCCGTTTCGCTCACCGGTGGCTTTTTTCCACCGTAATCGGTGACGTACCAGCCGGAGCCCTTCAGATGAAAGCTTGTTCTGGACACCAGCTTGTGGACCGGGCCCTTGCAAAATTTGCAGGATTTGAGGCCCGGCTCCGTAATCCTCTGGAACGCCTCGTATTCCTTCCCGCATTTTTTGCATTTGTACTCGTAAATGGGCATAACCATTACCTCCAAATAACTATCTCACTGGCAAAAATCGCCGATTTTGTATCGATTGCTGAAGCATTCCAAAACCAGATTCAACTCAGGATTAGCCACGGAACGGAGCATATCCCGGGTGATTCCGTCAACCTTCTCTTCCTCCTGCTGTTTCTCTTCCCGGGATGCATTAAAATCAATGTGGTCCCGGTCAAACCGGATAACATGAACCAGTTCATGGGCGGCAATATAGAGCATGAGAGGGGTCAGTCGAATGAAGGAACCGGCTCTTTCCACCGCATCGAGAATCCTGTTATCCTGAAGACAAATTCGATAAAAGTGCATCCCTTCTTTTTTAAGTTCCGGCTCATCGTTCTTTGTATAATGGTACTTGCATAGCTGAGCAAAAACCCTGTTATCCACCTCATGTTTGTCAAGATAGGCCAAGGTCTTGACATCATAATGGTGGTCTTTCATCGCCTCGTCACTGAGCCGGAAATAGCGGCCCGCCAGTTTCTCGGCACGCTCAAAGGCATTGCCTGCCAGAGACATCTGTAATGAATTAAAATACATAGCCTAAGACATCTCCTTAATCCTCTGGATCAATGAAGGTCCGCGGTTAATATATGGATTTATTTCGTCCTGTCAAGCCTTTACCTTTATAAGGGTCCCTTTTTGGAGGCGTGAGCCTCCATGGCATATTGGATAATGCGGTCAATCAAATCAGCCTGCGTGATACCGGCAGCCGCTGCCTGATGGAAGAGGACGGTGGAGGGGGTCATGCCGGGCAGGCTGTTGGGTTCAAGCACCACAATCCGTCCACTTTCAGTGACGAACATATCGATTCGGGCATAACCTTTCAAATCAAGACTCTGAAAGGTTTTGACGGCCACATCCCGGATCTTTTTCAGAATTTCTTCGGGCAGCCTGGCCGGGGTCTTGTTTTCACCCTGACCATAAAGGAACTTGTCTTCAAGGGACAGAATCGCCGTGGTTGGAATCGTCTCGGAAGGGGTCAGCGCCAGGGGATGATCGTTGCCGATGACCCCGCAGGTCACTTCCATGCCGGTCAGAAATTCCTCGACCAGGACCGTATCATCCCAGTTCAGGGCTTCTTCCAGGGCGGCAGGGATGCCTTCTTCGGAAATCACTTTTTTGACGGCAGTGCTGCAACCTTCCCGGGTGGGCTTGACAACGCAGGGAAAGCCTATGTTGGCCGAAATCTCTTTCAGAATGGCCTCGCGGTTTTCCGGTTTCCATTGCTGCCGGGAGAACGGCAGCGTCCGCGGTACATCCAAGCCGCTGATCGACAGGATTTTTCGGCCGGTCCATTTATCCATGCCCAGCGCCGAGGCCAGAACACCCGAACCGGTATAGGGGATCCGGAGGAGTTCCAGGAGACCCTGCATACATCCATCCTCCCCGTATTTGCCATGAAGACCCAGGCAAACCACGTCCACCCGCGATTTCAGAATTTCATAGGGAATAGGCGTCGCATCTTCCCGCAGGTCATCCTCAATATCCCGTGTGCTGTTTCTCATCAGCAGTTTGATGGGGATTTCCCAGAGGGCCGCCTGACTGTCCATAAAGATGGAAACCGGGTCATATTTTTTCCGGTCGATCTTGCTGTAAATATTTCTGCCGCTCTCAAGGGAAACCTCTTTTTCTGAGGAGACTCCCCCCATGATGATGCCGACCTTGAGTTTGGCGCTATGATGATCTTGTGATGAGGACATGGCTATTTTCCCCGTCATTAAAATCCGATGGAAATACCGACAAAAGGTCCGTAAAAATCCATATCGCCGTATACATCGCTGACATTATCGATCTTGAGTTTCATGATGCGATAACCGCAGTGGATGTCCAGGAAAGGAAAAGGCGTCAGGGAAATGTCTGCGGAAGCGTCGTAGAAATAACTGCCCGAGTAACCAATCCAGGCGCCCTTTGCCCGGGCCTCCAGGAGGTTGGCAATCAGTCCGAGATGCATGCCTGCCCCGATCATGGGAATGGGAACACTGAAAGTCTGTTTCTGCTCACCCGTAACGGCAGAGGTCAGTTTCGCCTCACCATCGAGATACTTTACTTTCCCCAGAATCCCGATGGAAAAACCGGCCAGAATATTTTCCAGGTTGATCAAATCATATCGGTATTCCGCATCAAACATCTTCATTTTGAGACTTGAATCAACCGCCGTATTGGCCGCATAGGTTTGGCCGTTAAAGGTGATGGATCGGTTAACCGTTTTACCGGCTGAATAATCCAGGGGGGTGTACATGACGCTGAAATGATGATTTTTCATTCCCGCGAAGGCTTCCACGGAATAGGTGCTCTTATCGTCCAGGCCCAGATCGTCATTCAGGTTGATGTCGTCTCCCCGGATCCCGGATTTGTCTACCCGCATATTCGCTTTCAGACTGGGAAACCACCAGAAGCCCCGCGCGCCAATTTCCATGGCTTCGGCGGGTACGGCCAGTGTGATCGCAAAAAGAAAACCGGCAACGGTGGCCAAAATCGCCCTAAAAGTTTTTTTCATAAAATCCTCCCGGATAGGTTTGCATAGGTGTATCCGCCGTACTTTAAAAAAATTTCGCGTAACATGGCAAAAAATTATAGCAAGTGCAAGAAAAATGTGAAAACCCCCTGTTTTTCGAAGCCTTCATGATATTTTAGAGGTTCATCCGGTTCATGCGTGCTTTTGAGTTGATAATCTGTTGCATTAAGCCTTGAAAGACTTGTATCTACTAAACGGTAACTGTTAGTTTGGAATCGAAGTGGGGATTACCACTTGAAATGTTCTTGACGCTATGATTCAGAACAAACTCTTCTAAATTTTATAGATAATACCTAAAATATGCATATGCATGATTTGTTCTGTAACCCAGGGTGCAAACTGACCAGATGTTTGAACAATGGTTTTATCGGAAAATTTTTTCAGCAGGTTGTCAAGAATTACTGGCGTAAAAAAATTCACATGCGTAGCTTCAAGCAAATGCCAAGGCACTACCTTATATTTTGACATAATTGGTAATACGTCGATATTAGGAACTGAAATAATGATATTCAATTTTGAAACTCGAAATGCCTCCATTAATACTTGTTGAGGATCTTCGACGTGTTCGAGTACTTCTATCATTAATGTTGTATCGAATGAATTGTCATCGAAATTCAATTTTTCAGCATTCATATGTTTGACAACGAGCCCTTGTGATCGGCATTTTTCAACATATTGAAGGTTGTATTCTATTCCTGTACACTTAAATCCAAATTTTTTTAGTTCGTTCATGGATGCCCCAACTCCACAGCCAATGTCTAAGATTGACCCACCGCAATATTTTTTAATAAATTCCGTGGTTTCAACCGAAGCGACGTGACTTGGGGGACCACTACCGTAAATATCATTTCTGTGCAGAATTCTATTTTGTTCTTCGAAGGCTCGCAGGTGTGTATAATAAGGCAAATCTGATGGTGAACTCAGTAGTGACTTGATCTTCCTGCTGAACAGCTTGGTTAGCGTGCCGCTGGCCCGAGAGGCTTTAAGTTTGGCCAAATAATAATTTATGTGCGTAATCATCTTCAGACTACCTGGAAGCGAAATTTACAATGAGTACGGAATAATAGTAGTGAGTAATTTCACCTATATACGAATGGGTTCAGTAAATAGTTTACGTTTCATACTGATTGAGTCGAGGTCGGGTAGAAATACGGTGCGCGCATGGTTAGGGTTACGCCTTCCATTGTTTCCTCAGTTTCCAGTTTCGTGGCAAAGAGACGCCAGACCATGCATCACGTTTCCGCAAGCCCTTCTCGGAACGGCTCATCAATATCATGATTACCGGAAAATAGACATCAATGATTACGAGTTGAAGTCATGCATCTTCTTCAAGATTGCCGATTTGTGGAGGAAGAAACGAATGGATTTTTTCATCCATTAGCCTCTATTTTATGTTGATGTTGGAATGACTTAACTCTTGGAGAAGGTCAGCCACAGAGAAAAATATTTTTGTCCGTTCTACTTGGTGAACCAATTCGATAATTTTTGTATTTAATGGAGTGGGGATACCAAATTTATTCCCTATCCGTACAATTTCGCCATTAAGATAGTCAATCTCTGTTGGACGGTTCCGAAGGATGCTTTGTAATGCCGAACTGAGTAGTGGCCATTTTTTCTCCATGCGGCGGGTTTTTACAGCCATGATTTTTACAGCAATGCCCACAGGAAATAAGTTGATCAGTCGTGCCATGGGCACTGATACATCAGGCAATGAATCAAAGTGAATGCCCGCTTGCTTAGCAGTATTCATACCCTCTCGCATCAATCTTACTGCCAGCTTGCCTAGATAGGGATCTGCATAGACTTGGGCGAATGAGCAATTCGTAAGGGCGGGTAAAGCATTATTCAAGTTAACGAGGAGTTTAAGCCAATGTGCACCAATTATATTATTTGATACACGTGTTGTTATAACTTGGTTTAAGATATGAGCCACCTGTTCAATCTTTGCGTTTCTCTCTCCAAAAGGGCATCCGATGACCAGTCCACCTGAATATGCCAAGGTTACTTCACCCGGGACGAGGTAACTCGCATTCAGCATCACCACCGCACTTATGATTTGCTGAGCGGGGATTATGCTGGCAACCAATTCATCACTTTGTATTCCATTCTGGAGTGTCAGAAGAGGGACATCTGTAAGGAAGTCAAGATTACTTTGCAAGGCTGAAACGACATCTTGAGTTTTAACCGCAAGTAATACCAAATCAGGCTGAAAATCAAGCCGTTCATGTGCAGCGATTTGAGCAGTGAAAGTGCCCAAGACGCCGTCTATTTTCAGGCCACTATTACGGATAGTTGCCACATGATTGGGGCGGCCAATCAGTGTAACTTGATGACCTGCGCGATTCAACAACGCACCCAGTATGCTGCCTACTGCACCTGCACCGATAATAGCAATATTGCTCATATTGGCTCCTTTGTTAATTACTTACTTATGGACGCACATTACTGTCAATATGGATACCGCTTGAAAGAAATTATACCCGTCAAAATTACCGAACGTTTGACTTCAGGAATAAGCAGCGTGCCTGCACAAGGGGCGGCAGGGTTGCCTACCTGGAAGACGGAACCGGGAGTTCGCTCTTGCGGCAAATGATAATCACTCCTGCAGCTTCTTCAGCCCTCTGCGGATTGAGTTTTCGAGGCTCGCGCGGACGACGGGTCCGAGGAGCGGAATCTTGGACTCGATCGTGTAGTGGAGTTTCGAACCTCCGGAGCCCGAGGGATAAAACTGTATGACGCCCTTGTGGTTCTTGAGAAGACTGCCGCGCGTGATCTTGTATTCGACGAGCTTGTCCTTTTCGAAGGCTGTCACGGTTTCGTCGAAGCTGGGCAGTGGCCCGACGTTCAGTTTGCGGACCGAACCCAGACCGTTCTGCGAATCCTTGCCATCACGGGTCCGTTTCACATTGGCGCCAAGTATCGACCCCATCTTCTCGTGGTCGCTCAGAAGTGCGAACAGCTCGCCGACTGGTCGCCTGAACTCCATGTTGATGTCGATTTTCTGCCTCCGCCTCAAGACCCATTGCGGTTTTGCAGCCAGCAGATCTCAACATTTTGACAAGAAATTGTTTTTCTATGGTGGAAGCATAGGGAAGAGTGAATTGTGTGTCAATGAAAAAGGGCGGGATTGCACAAAAAAAGAGGGAAGAAGACACTGATTATTGCTTCTCCCCTCTTTAAATAAGCCCTATGAAATCTTAGTGCACGATCACCTTCAGCAACGGGTTGGCATACAGAATCACCAGCGAAATAACAAGCGCATAAATGGCGATGGATTCCGTCATGGCCAGACCGACCATCATGGTCAGCATAACCTTGCCCTGTGCTTCGGGATTGCGACCAACAGCCACGCTGCCGCCGCTTGTTGCCTGGCCCATGCCCATACCAGCTCCGATGGCGCCCAGCCCCATGGCCAGACCGGCGGCGATGACACTGCAACCCAGTACGATGGCTTTGGTATAGTCGACTGAACCCGCAGCGGCTGCCTCAGCGGCCATAGCAAGCGGTGCGAAGAGCATAACGAAAAGAATACCGATGACTGTTGACGCGAACATTTTTACTGTTTTTACCATAATTTGTTTTACCATCCTTTCTTTAATTTTTTTGTGAATGAGTTTTATAAAGATGCAACCCAAAACATTCTCTCTGCCGTTCTCACCCCCTTCCTGAAACGTGATGACCGCCGCCACGCGGGGCTTGCGGGATAGATGCCCGCCGATGATCAGCGCCGCTACCCGGCATTTTTACCATGGCACAAAGAACGCGCATTTTCTATATGCAAAGAAATGACTTGTCAAGAAATAATTTGGCATCGCCCCATCGATTTATGCTATAGGGCGGGGCAGGAAGCAGCGGTTCAGAGCACAGGGATCGGATAGACTGGAAAGGCCATTGACATCCATACTGACAAAAAAAGAAGAGGATATTGTCCGATCGATCCAGGGGGACATCGGCTTTGCAAAACACCCCTATCAATGGATCGCGCAACAGACCGGCATTCCGGAACAGGAGGTCCTGGACGGCATTGCCGGTATGATGAAGCGGGGGATCATCCGGAAAATCGTCGCGATTGTGCGTCACCAGAAGGCCGGTTTTATCCGGAATACGATGGTCGTGTGGGCCGTTCCGGAAGATCGCTGCGAAGCCGTGGGAAAGATGCTGGCCGCCTTCCCGGAAGTGACGCACTGTTACCAGAGAACGCCGGCCTTTGCGGAAAAGTATAACCTATTCAGCATGATTCATCTCCGCAGTCAGCAGGAGGAAGATGGGCTGCTCCGGAAGATTTCGGCAAAAACGGGCCTGATGGATTATCTGATCCTCACCAGTGAGGAAGAATTCAAGAAAAGCAGCATGGCATATTATTGAATGGGTTCATTGTCCAAAACACTTTTTGAAAAAGCGCAGAGGATCATCCCCGGAGGGGTGAACAGCCCGGTCCGGGCATTCCGGTCCGTGGAGGCGAGCCCCCTGTTTATCCGCGAGGCGCGGGGTTCCCGGATCATTGATGCGGACGGTCAGGAATACATAGATTATGTGATGTCCTGGGGGCCCATGATCCTCGGACACAGCCATCCTCAGGTCATCGAGGCGATCTGCCAGACCGCTCAAAAGGGAACGAGTTACGGGGCGCCGACGGAGTTGGAGGTTATCATGGCGGAGATGCTCACCGAGGCTTTTCCCGCCATGGCCATGGTCCGGCTGGTCAGCTCCGGAACGGAAGCCACCATGAGCGCCATCCGCCTGGCGCGAGGTTACTCCGGCAGAAACAAGATCATCAAATTCGAAGGCTGCTACCACGGCCATGCCGATTCCCTGCTGGTCAAGGCAGGCTCCGGCGTCGCAACGCTGGGGATTCCGGGAAGTCCCGGCGTCCCGGCACCGCTCGCCGAACTGACGATAACACTGCCCTTCAACAACATTGAAGCTGTCCAGTCGGCCGTTGAAAGCCACCGGGATGATCTCGCCGCTGTCATCGTCGAGCCCGTCGCGGGGAATATGGGCGTCGTGCTCCCCAGACCGGGATTTCTGGATAAATTGAGGGAGATCACCAGCCGGCAGGGGATCCTCCTGATCTTTGATGAAGTGATTACCGGCTTCCGGCTGACCTACGGCGGTTATCAGAATCTCGTCCGGATCGAGCCGGATATCACCTGCCTGGGAAAGATCATCGGCGGCGGTCTGCCGGTAGGGGCCTTCGGAGGCAGAAGAGAAATCATGGAGCAACTGGCGCCTTTAGGACCCGTCTATCAGGCCGGCACGCTCTCGGGGAATCCCCTGGCCATGGCCGCCGGCATCACCACCCTGAATATTCTCAAAGATAATATCGAGGCTTATGAAATGCTGGACCGCCGGACGTTCCATCTCTGTGAAGAGATGAAATCCCTGTTTGAAAAGAAGGGGATTCCTTTCCGACTTAACCGGGCCGGCTCCATGTTCACGCTGTTTTTCACGTCCCGGGAGGTTTTCGATTTTGCATCGGCCGCCCAGAGCGATAGGTCACTTTTTGCCCGGTACTTCCGGGGGATGCTGGCGCGTCAGATCAATCTGGCCCCTTCCCAGTTCGAGGCGGCGTTCCTCTCTTTTGCCCACACCGCCGAAGATGTCGAGAAGACCCTGGCAGCTTGTGAAGAAACGTTGAAAACACTCTGATCGGTGAAATGAAAATGAATTTACCAGCATTTGCTTCTTTCCTGGATCGTTCCAGCAAAATCGCCGTTGTCGGACTGGGTTATGTGGGTCTGCCCCTGGCGGTCCATTTATCCGCCCATTTTGCGGTCACAGGCTATGACATCAGGAAAAGCCGGATTGCGGAACTCAAGCAGGGTCATGACCGGACACTGGAAGTATCCGGTGAAACCCTGAAAAAAGCGGTCCTTGATTTCACAGCAGATCCTCAGATCCTTTCGTCATGCCCGTTGATCATCGTTGCCGTCCCGACGCCGATTGACGATTCCCGGATCCCGGACCTCCGTCCCGTGGAAAATGCAGCCCATGCCGTGGGAAAACATCTGGCGGCAGGCTCAACGGTTGTCTTTGAATCCACCGTCTATCCCGGTGTCACCGAAGACATTTGCGTTCCGATCCTGGAAAAGCAATCAGGACTGAAACTCGGAGAGGGGTTCACCGTGGGCTATTCCCCGGAACGAATCAATCCGGGAGATAAAGTCCATACTTTGGATAATATTACTAAGATTATTTCTGCGTCTGACGTGCAAACGCTTGAACTGATGTCACAGATTTACGGCACCATCGTCAAAGCCGGCATCTACAGGGCATCCTCCATCAAGGTGGCGGAAGCGGCAAAAGTCATTGAAAACACGCAGCGGGACATTAACATCGCCCTGATGAATGAGCTGTCCATCATCTTCAACCGCATGGGCATCGATACGCTGGAAGTGCTCGAAGCCGCGGGGACCAAATGGAACTTCCTCCCCTTCCGACCGGGTCTGGTGGGGGGCCATTGCATCGGCGTCGATCCCTACTACCTGACCTATAAGGCGGAAAGCATCGGCTATCATCCGGAAATGATCCTGGCCGGGCGCCGCATCAATGACAACATGGGGAAATATATCGCCGAGCGCACGATCAAAATCCTGATCAACGCCGACCGGCCGGTCCGGAACGCCCGCGTGGCCGTCCTGGGGCTGACCTTCAAGGAGAACATCCCCGATCTGCGCAATACGCGGGTGATCGACATCATCACGGAACTGAAGGACTACGGCGTCCATGTGCTGGTCCATGATCCCATGGCCGATCCCGCGGAAGTAAATCATTACTATGGCCTGACCATGACAGCGGTTCAGGATATTCAGGAGGTGGATGCCGTGATTGTCGCCGTCGCGCACCAGGCCTATCAGCATCTCGGGCTTGCCGGAATAACCGGGTTCTGCCGGAACGGCCGGCCCATCGTCGTAGATGTCAAGGCCATCTTTGATCCGGAAGAGGCCCGGAGACTGGGCATCCACTATTGGCGGCTTTGAATTTGGGGTTTATGGGCATGAGAAAAATTCTGGTCACCGGTGCAGCGGGCTTTATCGGCTTTCATCTCGTACAGCGGTTCCTTGATGCCGGTCATACCGTCGTCGGCATCGACAATCTGAATGACTACTACGACGTGAACCTGAAAAAATCACGCCTCGCCCGGCTCGAAAATCACCGCCGGTTCCGCTTTATCCGGATGGACATCGCCGACCGGGAAGGTATCGCCGCCCTTTTTAAAAAAGAAGCCTTTGAACTCGTGGTCCACCTGGCGGCCCAGGCCGGGGTCCGCTATTCCATCATCAATCCTTATGCCTATATCGACAGCAATCTGGTGGGGTTCATCAATATCCTGGAAGGCTGCCGGCAGCAGAAAGTTCAGCATCTGGTTTTTGCCTCGTCGAGCTCCGTTTACGGCGCCAATACCCTGATGCCCTTCTCGGCCCATCACAACGTCGACCACCCCCTGAGCCTCTATGCGGCCACGAAAAAAGCCAATGAGCTGATGGCCCATACCTACGCGAGCCTCTACGATCTGCCCTGCACGGGGCTGCGTTTCTTCACCGTTTACGGACCCTGGGGCAGGCCCGACATGGCCCTGTTTTTATTTACAAAAGCCATCCTGGAGGATCAACCCATTGATGTCTATAATCAGGGCAACATGAAAAGAGACTTCACCTATATCGATGACATTATCGAAGGCGTCTACCGGGTTGCCGCAAAAATTCCGGTATCAAATCCGAAATGGCAGGGAGATCATCCTGATCCGGCCACCAGCTTTGCCCCCTACAAGATCTACAACATCGGGAACAACCATCCCGTTGAATTAATCTACTTTATTGAAACACTGGAAAAAAACCTCCATACAAAAGCAAAAAAGATTTTCCTCCCCATGCAGCCCGGAGATGTCCCGGCCACCTGTGCCGACGTGGATGATCTCATGGCCGACGTCGGTTTTAAGCCGGCGACATCCATCGAGGAGGGGATAAAAAAATTTGTATCCTGGTACAAGGATTATTATAAACTGTGAGAACCTTAAATCATGATCAGAGAGATTTGCATACCGACACTCCTGTCATCGTGCGGAGCGTCAGAGATATGTTGATCTTACTGAATATCTGCGAGCGATAAAATTGCTTGGCTTGGCCCGCAATGACTTTTGATACATTGTGCAAAACTTTAGAAAAATGGATTGAAGGCGGTGAAACTGTTTTTCATCGCTCTCGCGATAAAATGCATTCTGAAGAGAAAGGAACCTGTTCGTTATGAAAAAAGCACTGATTACCGGCATTACCGGCCAGGACGGCTCTTATCTTGCGGAACTCCTGTTGAACAAGGGCTATGCCGTCCACGGTCTCATCCGCCGGGCTTCCACATTCAACACCGAACGGATTGATCATCTCTACAAGGACCTTCATGATCCGGCGGCACGCATTCATCTTTACTACGGCGATCTTTCCGTATCGGGCCAGTTGACAGACCTGCTCCATGATATTCAACCGGATGAAATTTATCACCTGGGTGCTCAGAGCCATGTCCGGGTCAGCTTTGATATGCCCGAGTATACCGGCGATGTCACCGGTCTCGGAACGTTACGGTTGCTCGAAGCCATTCGTAAAACCGGCATCAAGACGAAATTCTATCAGGCGTCATCAAGCGAAATGTTCGGCGCTGCTCCCCCTCCCCAGAACGAGCTGACGCCCTTCCAGCCTCAGAGTCCCTATGCCGCTGCCAAGGTCTATGCCTACTACATCGTCCGGAACTACCGGGATGCCTATAAGCTCTTTGCCTGCAATGGCATCCTGTTTAACCATGAATCCCCGCGCCGGGGGGAAACCTTTGTTACCCGCAAGGTAACCCGTGCGGCGACCCGGATTAAACTCGGCCTTCAGGATAAATTGTATCTCGGCAACCTCGATGCAAAACGGGATTGGGGGTTTGCGGGGGATTATGTGGAGGCTATGTGGCTCATGCTCCAGCAGGAAAAGCCCGATGATTTGGTCATCGCCACCGGCGAAACTCATTCCGTAAAGGAATTTGTGGAGAAAGTTTTCCAGAAGCTGAATCTCGATTATCAGAAACACGTCATCATCGATCCCAAGTATTTCCGTCCCACCGAGGTCGACGTCCTCCTCGGGGATTCTTCCAAGGCTAAAAACATACTGGGATGGAAACCCCGGGTGGGCTTTGATCAGTTGATCGATATGATGATCGAAGCGGATATGGAACAGGCCGGCAAGGAAAAGACACTTTTTGAAGCCGGCTACACATCCACGGGCAGTCACCGGATGATATAAAAAGCTCTGGATAACACAGGACCCTTTTGCAGAAGCATGGATCAGCATCTCTGGAAAAAATAAAAATGAAGAATAAACGAATCACGATCACCGGCGGCAAGGGTTTTCTGGGGAAGCACCTGATCCGGAAATTTCAGGAACGCGATTTTCGCAACATCGCCATTGCCGATCTGCCCGACTACAATCTGGTCGGCCCGGAAGATGTGAAACGGCTCTACGATGAAACCCGGCCGGATATTGTGGTTCATCTGGCTGCCAAGGTCGGCGGCATCGGCTTCAATCAGGAAAACCCTGCGTCGCTCTTTTATGACAATCTCATGATGGGTGTCCAGTTGATCCATGAAGGATATCTGCGCCGGATTGAAAAATTTGTCGCCATCGGCACAATCTGTGCCTATCCGAAATTCACGCCGGTGCCTTTCAAGGAAGAAAATCTCTGGAATGGTTATCCTGAAGAAACGAATGCCCCCTACGGCCTGGCGAAGAAGATGATGCTGGTGCAATCGCAGGCCTACCGTCAGCAGTATGGCTTCAATTCAATCTTTCTTCTCCCCGTCAATCTTTACGGTCCCGGCGATAACTTCGATCCTCGCTCATCCCATGTCATTCCTGCACTCATTAAGAAGTGCGCCGATGCCATTGAAAATCACGAAGATGAGATCACCGTCTGGGGAACGGGTCAAGCAACACGAGAATTTTTCTTTGTGGAAGACGCCGCCGCCGCCATCGTCCTCGCAACGGAAAGCTATAACAAAAGCGAGCCCGTCAATATCGGACCGGGTTTTGAAATCTCCATCAAAGACCTGGTGGCATTGATCGCCGAATTAACCGATTTCAAAGGCAAAATAACATGGGACCCGACGAAACCCGACGGTCAGCCGCGGCGGATGCTGGATACCACCAGAGCCTTTCAGGAATTCGGTTTCAAGGCCAAAACGGGATTCCGGGAAGGCTTAAAAAAGACGATCGACTGGTATCGCGCTGATCGTTTATAACTAACTGAAATAATTAATTATTTATTTCATTATATCCTGACTTGTTTTTTATTGACTTCCCTTACCTGTTCATGTTAAGAGCGCGGCGGAAATGGATAAGATAGACAGGAAATCTCTCATCCAGATGGGCTATGCCAGCAGCATCGGCATTGCCATGGTTCTGGCGATCTTTGGCAGTCTTTATTTCGGCAACTGGCTGGATAAGAAATTCGGTACCGTTCCCTATTTTACGATTATCTTTCTGGTCATTGGCGTGATCGCCGGCTTCAAAAATATCTATAATATGATCCAGCGGAATTTTAAGGATGAAGAACCCGTTATTAAGAGTTTAAAAAGTGAACCCCATAGAAAAAGACCCCCTCCAGCGAAAGCTTGAAAACCTCAATTGGATTATTCTGGGCATATTTATTCTGATCAGCCTGATATCCATGCGGGTACCCTTTACCCTGGGTATCCTGCTGGGCGGCCTCATCAGTATCATCAATTTTTTCTGGCTGAAACGGGATCTCCGGGTCGTGTTCAGCGCTCTGACCGGCCGGGCAAAAGCGGCCCTTATGTTCAGATACTACCTCCGTTTCTTTGTGTCGGCCGTCATCATTTATTTCATCATTACCAAGACCATCGTCGATGTGATCGGCCTGTTAATCGGCCTTTCCGTCGTCGTCATAAACATTGTACTGACCCTGGTGATGGGTTTGTCAAAAAAAAACTTAATTGAGGAGGCAAGATAAGAGATGAATGCCGTTCATTTTCTTGAGATGGAGATTGGCCATACAAACTGGACGCATGTAACCAATGCCTGGCTTGTCATGGCCCTCCTGGTGCTGTTCGCCATTCTGGCGACCCGGGGGATGGCCATCTATCCAAACCGGTTTCAAAATGTGATGGAAGTTATTATTAGTGGCTTTTACTCGCTGCTGTTGGATACCATGGGTGAACACGGCAAGAAATTCTTTCCCCTGATTGCCACCCTGGGGCTTTATATCCTCATGTCGAACCTGATTGGTCTGATTCCCGGTTTTGAATCGCCCACGTCGAATCTGAATACCACCGTTTCGATGGCGCTTTGCGTGTTTTTTATGACACACATCGTCGGCGTCAAACTTCATGGCCTTAAATATTTTAAACAGTTCCTCGGCCCCGTCTGGTGGCTGACCCCCCTGATGATGCCCATTGAAATCATCAGCCATCTGTCGCGCCCCATCTCCCTGTCCGTCCGGCTCTTCGGAAACATCATGGGGGAGGATATCGTTCTGGCCGTCGTCCTGCTGCTCGTGCCCCTGCTGGTGCCCATGCCCGTCCTCGTGCTGATGATTTTTACCTCGGTCATTCAAACCCTCGTCTTTATGCTGCTGGCCATGATGTATATCGCCGGCGCCATGGAGGAAGGACACTAAGAATCATATCCCGTATCAACGGCTTCAAAATGAGCGTAAAAAAGAGGGGTCAACCTGATCATGGTTGACCCCTCTTGCTTATTGAATCCTTTAAGAAATGATCACTGGAACCGGGCAAAAGTTCCTGTTAAGAATAACGGCTATTTCCCCGACAGGTATTCGTGAATGGCCCGGGCGGCCTTCTTGCCAGCACCCATGGCGAGGATCACCGTGGCGGCGCCGGTGACGATGTCGCCGCCTGCATAGACGCCCAGACGGGTGGTCTCGCCTGATTCCCCTTTGGTGATGATGTAACCGCGACGGTTTGTTTCCAGGCCGGGTGTCGTCGCCGGGACGATCGGGTTGGCCATGGTCCCCACAGCCACCACGACGGTGTCCACGTCGATAACAAACTCGGAATCCTTGATGGGAACAGGACTCCGCCGTCCGGAGGCGTCGGGCTCTCCCAGCTCCATCCGGATACACTTCATTCCCTTGACCCAGCCGCTGCCATCACTGATATATTCCACAGGATTGGTCAGGAGCTTGAACTGGACGCCCTCTTCCTGAGCATGATGGACCTCTTCCTTCCGGGCGGGCATCTCCACTTCCGTCCGGCGATAGACGATATAGGCGTTATCCGCGCCCAGGCGCAGCGCCGTCCGGACCGAGTCCATGGCCACATTGCCGCCGCCGATGACGGCGACGTTTTTCCCGCGGATGATGGGCGTGTCATATTCGGGGAAAAGATAGGCCTTCATTAGATTGGACCGGGTCAGATATTCATTGGCTGAGTAAATGCCCATCCAGTTTTCACCGGGAATGTCCATGAATACCGGGGCGCCGGCGCCGACGGCAATGTAAACGGCGTCATACCCTTCCGCAAAGAGTTCGTCGATGGTGGCGATCCGGCCGATGACGGCGTTGGTTTCGATCTTGACACCCAGCTTCTGCAGATAATCCACTTCCGCTTCCACAATCGCCTTGGGAAGACGGAATTCGGGGATGCCGTAGACGAGAACCCCGCCCGCCTTGTGCAGACCCTCAAAGACGGTCACCTCATAACCCAGTTTGACCAGATCCCCGGCGATGGTCAGTCCGGAAGGTCCGGCACCGACAACGGCGATCTTCTTGCCGTTGGGCGCCGACGGTTCCGGAAGGGAAATCTCCCCGGTTGCCCGTTCGTAATCGGCGGCAAAGCGTTCCAGCCGCCCGACGGCCACCGGATCGCCCTTTTTGCCGAGAATGCAGACCTGCTCGCACTGTTCCTCCTGCGGGCAGACCCGGCCGCAGACGGCCGGCAGGCTGTTGGTTTCCTTCAGGATATGCGCCGCCTCGATAAAGTTTCCATCGGCAATGGCCTGGATGAACTCCGGAATGCGCACTTCCACCGGGCAACCGGCGATACAGCCGGGCTTTTTGCACTGGATGCAGCGTTTGGCTTCCAGAATGGCCGTTTCTTCGGAATATCCCAGCGGGACTTCCTCAAAATTCGTTATCCGGACCCCGGGATTCTGTTCGGGCATCTTCTGCCGGGGAATCTTCTCTTTCTTTTCCTTTTTGATTTCAGTTTCCATTCCACCCGCACCTGTGTTTTTCATAAGCTATGCCTTCCTGATCGCAGTACATCCGCAGGCGGCTCGTCAGCAAATCAAAATCCACCTGATGGCCGTCGAACTCGGGGCCATCCACACAGGTGAATTTCGTCTTTCCATCCACGGCAACCCGGCAGGCACCGCACATGCCCGTCGCATCCACCATGATCGGGTTGAGGCTGACCACCGTCTTGATCCCATAGGGACGGGTCAGATTGGCGATCGCCTTCATCATGGGGACGGGCCCGATGGCGAAAACTTCCGCAATCTTCTCCCCCTGGTCAATCAGATTCTGCAGGACGGTACTGACAAAACCGTGGAATCCGTAACTTCCGTCGTCCGTGGTCACGATCAGGCGGTCGCTGACCTGCTTCATCTCTTCTTCCAGAATCAGCAGTTCCTTCGTCCGGGCGCCGATGATCGAAATGACCTGATTGCCTGCCTGTTTCAGGGCCGCCGCCAGGGGATAGACAACGCCGACCCCCACACCGCCTCCAATACAGACCACCTGACCGACCTTGTGAACATCCGTGGAATTGCCCAGCGGTCCCTGAACGTCCCGGATAGAGTCGCCGACCTTCATTTTGGCCATGACAGCCGTCGTTTTGCCAACGATCTGGAAAATGATGGTAATGGTTCCCTTCTTGGGATCGGAGTCCACGATGGTCAGGGGAATCCTTTCCCCCTTCTCATCCGGGATGAGTACCACAAACTGACCCGCTTTGCGTTTCTGGGCGATGGCCGGAGCTTCCAAGAGCATTTTGACGACGTTTTCCGATAGAGCGACTTTTTCAGTAATCTTGTTCAAGTTCTTTTCTCCTTGATCATTTCTGCAATGCTGCAATGAATGAAAGATCTGAAAATCGGTTTTGCAGAATTCAGGGTACAGGATCCTGAATTCTGCTTTAATGATTCTCATTCTCTTTGTCAAATAAATTACAAAACGCTTAAAAAAAGAGGGAGCTGGAAAGCTCCCTATAACAGCACCAAAAACTTCGGATTTGGAACGGCTTCGTCGTTAGTATTCCTTGGTCAGTTTATCCAGTTCGGCGAGGGAAAAGACCGGGCCGTCCTTGCAGACGTACTTGCTGCCCACGTTGCAGCGCCCGCACTTGCCGATCCCGCATTTCATCCGCATCTCCAGCGAGGTGATGATGTTTTCCTTGGAGAAGCCCAGATCGAAGAAGACGGGCAGGGTGAAGCGGATCATGATGGGCGGCCCGCAGATGACCGTGACGGCGTTTTCGGAACTGGGCGCCACCTCTTTGCAGACCGTGGGCACAAAGCCCTCGCGCCCCTTCCAGCCGGCATCGCCTTTATCGACGGTTACATTCAGGTTGATATCGGAGCGCTTGGCCCATTCATCGAGTTCATTTTTGTAGATGAGGAGCCCCGGATTCCGCGCGCCGTAGATGACGGTAATGTTGCCGAACCGCGAACGGTTGGACTCATGGATCATGTAGTTCAACAGAGACCGCAGCGTGGTGAAGGCAAACCCGCCGCCGACGATGACGATGTTCTTGCCTTCCAGGTACTCGATCGGCCAGGAATTCCCGAAGGGTCCCCGGACGCCCATCAGGGTTCCCTCTTCCATGTCATGGAGCGCGCTGGTCACGACACCCGCCCGCTGCACCGTAAACTCGATGTAGCCCGGCTGTGTAGGCGAGGAGGCAATCCCGATGGGAGACTCGCCCTTGCCATAGATGGAAAGCTCGGCGAATTGTCCCGGGATATAGGCGAACTTTGCCTCATCCTCCTTATGGACAAACTCAAAGCGGAAGGTCTTGATGTCCTTCGTGTCCACTTCCGTGATGATTTTTGCGACCTCGACCGGATAAGGTATATATGGATTCTGCATGACGACTCCCGACATTATAATTTCGAAATATCTTCGACGATTTTTCTGATATCGATGTTCACGGGACAATACATGACGCACCGGCCGCAGCCAACGCAGGCGATGGCATTAAAATTGTCCACAAAATACTTGAACTTATGCATGGCCCGCTGGCGCCACCGCTCCTTCTGGCTGGTCCGCGGGTTATGGCCGGATGTCTCCTTCGTAAAGAGCGGAAACATGCAGGAATCCCAGTTTCTCAGGCGGATCCCATCGTTCTTCTTGACCTCGTCGCTGATATCGAAGCAGTGACAGGTCGGGCAGAGATAGGTGCAGGTCCCGCAGGCCAGGCATTTCTGATGAATCGTGTTCCAGAAGGGATGCTCAAAATTCACATCCAGGATCGGTTTGATGGCTTTGGCCGGAATGTGGGATTTGATCTCCTGGCTGGCTTTTTCGGCAATGGCCTGCTTCGCGACGAGCGCCTTTTCGTCCGCCTTGGGCGCCTCGGCAAAATAACTCAGGAGTTTCTCGCCTTTGGCTGTAATGAATTCGGCCAGATAGTCCATGCCGATCTCCGTCAGCAGAATATCCGCGCCCTCTGACGCCACCGGACTCCCGTCTACGGATGTGCAGAAGCAGGTGGTATAGGGAGGATGGATGCAGGCCAGGGAAATCACAATGGTCTTTTCCCGTTTATCGATATAGAAGGTATCCTTGTACTTTTCCTGATCGAAGAGCATGTCCAGAAGCACGTAACTGTGGGCGTCACAGGGACGAACCCCGAAAAGAACGGCCTCCGGCGCCTGCCCTGCTTCGCCGGCAAATGCCATGCCCTTCTCCGTCCGGGTATACTTCATGAGCTGTTCCGTGTGGGGAAAGAAGAAATTCTTCGGGGCATTCTTCGAATTCGCAAAATCGATCCATGGCTCCGCACCTTTTTCGAGCACCCTGAAAAGGACATTATCCTCGACTTTGACGGGCGCATAAACCAGTATGGCTTCCGCCATCTTTTTGACGATACCGGCCAGCTTATCCTTCTTGATTAACCTTGTTTCCATATGTTCTTTCTAACCCCTTATCCTTAAATCAAAGCCAGGCTCTTCATCAGCGGCCGCGGATCCACGTTATGAAGCTTAAACCACCTATCCGGTCCCTTCAGCCCCAGAGCCAGGGCAATCAGTTCGGTAAAGTAAAAGACAGGCAACCGGAGATTTTCGCTGGCGCGCATATCCAGGTTGGCCATGCAGACCGGGCAGGCGGTGACGACGCAGTTGGCGCCGGCTTCTCTCGCCATGGTCATGAGTTTATTGACCATTTTCATCACGATGTCCGTCTTGCTGATGGTCAGCGACCCGCCGCAGCAATCCGTCTTATAGGACCAGAGACGGGCATCGGCCCCCAGCGTATTCAGGATTTTATCCAGGATCACCGGGTTTTCATAGTTGTCGAACTCGCAGACCTCCGGCGGACGGAGCAGCAGGCACCCGTAGTAGGAAACCGGTTTCAGACCTTTCAAACTTTTTTTGACCTTCCCGCTGAGGGCATCCAAGCCGATCTCCTTGTAAATGATATCGATGGGGTTCCGGATGGCGATCCCGCCGTGATACTTTCCGCCGACGATCTTTTCGATCTCATTCCGGAGCGCCTTGTCCGCCTTGAGCTGATGTTCCGCCGTCTTGAAGCGGTTGAAACAGGCCGCGCAGGGCACCATCACATCCATGGCGTCTTTTTCGGCCGCGATCAGGTTCCTCGCCGGCAGGGCGACGGACAACTTGAAGTTTGTACTATGGGCAGAGGTGGCGCCGCAGCAGGACCAGTCATCCACTTCCTTCAACTCGATCCCCAGCGCGCGACTCACCGCCCTGACCGACTGGTCATATTCCTTGGCCGTGCCATGGAGGGAGCACCCGGGATAATATGAAACTTTCAACGATAGCCTCCTTGATATCTATTCACGCGTTTACGCTTGTTTCGTCTTTTCAAAAATCTTCCGGACGGCGCCGATGTTCTTTGTGCGCGGAGAAATCAGCGAGAGTTTGCCTTTCATGAACATGTCGATGCCCATGGCCATATCGGAGAAGAGATCCCCGGACTTCAGTTTATACTGCACCATCATCGTCGGTTCGTTGATCCGGCCGCCCATCCTGATGTTGGACAGGAAGGCTTCATGAAACTTCAGGATGTTCTTTTCTTTCGCAGCCACCCCTGTCTCAATCGCCATCTGCCGCAGCACATCCATCATCCGGGCAATGTCCACCTCATTGGGGCACCGGGTGATGCAGGTCTCGCAGGACGCGCAGAGCCAGATGGTGGAACTGTTCAAAACTTCATTTTTGCGGCCCATCTGGATCAGTTTGATGACCTTGTTGATGTTGTATTCCATGGCAAAGGTCAGGGGACAACCGGCCGTGCACTTCCGGCAGTGGTAACACCGCTGGAGAGGCACCCCATCGATCTTCTCGTTCACTTGCTCTAAAAAGGTTTGCATATTCACTCCTAATGACTACCCCCGCCGGGATTATAAATGAAGTCTTCCTTGTCGCTTTCCTTGTAGGTGCTCAGCGGCGCCGGACTGTCCACAGACGCGCCCGCCCTGTGTTCAAAGAGTTCGAAGGCATCTTTATCCAGTTTTTTCAGGAATTTCCTCAGGTCAACCCCCATGGGGCAGACGCTGATACAGGAACCGCAGTCCACGCAGCGGCCCACCATGTGATACATCCGCATCAACTGGAACATCTGTGTATCGGTCTTATCTTCACCGACGCCGACCCACTGGGGCTGGCTTTGCTCGGCAAAACAGATCCGGCAATAACAGGACGGGCAGGTGTTCCGGCAGGCGGCGCAGCGGATGCACTTGTCCATTTCCTTGCTGAAATAGGCCCAGCGCTCCTCGATGGGCAGGTTTTCAAAGGCGTCCACCCCCGCGTATTCCGAAGCGGCATCCATGGCCGGGGCCGGCTCGCCCAGCATCAGATCGGAAATGACGGGATTGTTGAAGCGGCAGGTCAGGCAGTTGTCGGCCAGAACGTCCTTGAGGGCAATCTTTTTCTCACCCGTCGCCGTTTTGATCGTGAGCTGGTCCTTCGCCACAGAGCCATCGAGAATTTCCTCCTGATTCAGCAGAACGGCGAGCTTCTTTTTGTCGATGTAACCGGTGCAGGGAACGCCCAGGATGACCACCTCGCTCCGGTCGTACTGCAGCTCCTGAAGGTGGATCACGATGGAGCGGGAGGTGCAGCCTCTCGCAACGATCCCGAAGGCTTTTTTGATCCGGTCCTCCGGTTTGACCCGTTTCTGCGATTCCCTGTGCTGCATCACCAGGTCATGGACAAATTTGGCAAGGTTCTGCACGCAGAACCGGTTCCACACCAGCTTATCGGTCTCCTCGGGGGTTGTGATAAAACAGGGTGTGGCCGTCATCGGCAGGGTTCCCTGCTCGTAGCCCACAAGGACATCCACCTTTTTTTCCGTCAGCAGTTTCCTGGCTTCTTCCCGCAGTTTCTTTTCAATATTTTCCACAGTTCCTGATTCCTCGTTCTTTATTTATCTTAGAGCTTCTTCACCAGTTTCGTGGCCGGCCCCAGTTCCCTGACGGCCTGAGTGACCCCTTTGATCACCTGGGCAAACCGGTCGCCTTCCGAAGCCGACACCCAGGTAAACATGGTCCGGTTTCCCTCAACGCCGACGTAATTCAGGAAACGCTTCAGCGTGGCAAATTTCCGCCGCGCCGTTAAATTTCCCGTCAGATAATGGCATTCACCGGGATGACAACCGGACACCAGCACACCGTCCGCGCCTTCCTGAAGGGCTTTCATGATATAAAAGGGATTGATCCTCCCCGTGCAGGGAACACGGATGATCCTGACGTTGGGCGGATACTGAATCCTGCTGATTCCCGCCAGGTCCGCCCCGGCGTAGGTACACCAGTTGCACACCACGGCAACGATTTTCGGTTCCCAGCCTTCTTTTGCTTGATTTTCAGCCATATTTTCTCCATGTATTGACGGCTTCAAGGCCTTTGTTTTTTTTCACGAGCCCGTCATTGATTGAATTGCTAAACGTTCACCCTGATATCTCTACAGCGCCCAGATCTGCGCCAGCACTTCCTCGTTGTTGAAGCCGTTGAGATCCGCCGCGTTCATCCGGCAGGAGGCCGTACAAACACCGCAGCCCTTGCAGAGGACTGAGTTGACGACGGCGCATCCTTCCTTGGCGTCCACCGCGATGGCGCTGAAGGGGCAGTTGATCTCGCAAAGCCCGCAGGCCATGCACCGCTCCTTGTTCACATAGGCGGTTTTCCCCTCCGCTTGGATATAGTCTTTCGTGAGGATCGTACAGGCCCGGGACACGGCCGCATAAGCCTGGGTGACCGCCTCTTCGCTCAGTTTCGGCGCATGGGACATGCCGCACATGAAGACACCGTCCGTCTGAAAATCAACGGGCCGCAGCTTCACATGGGCCTCCAGGAAGAAGCCGTCCTGGTTGGTCGGCACCTTCAGCATCTTGCCGATGTCCTCGTTGCCCGGATTGGGGACAGTCCCCACGCTCAGGGCCAGCAGATCGGTCTTCAGTTCCACTTTTTCATTCAGAATCGGATCAAAGATCGTGACGGCGATCTGATTCCCGTCCTGACGAACCTCCGGTTTCCGGTCTTCGTCGTAGCGGACGAATTTGACGTTCAGTTCTCTCGCCTTCTTGTAGTAATCCTCCTTGAGGCCAAAGGTCCGGACATCCCGGTAGATGATCGTGACATCCTTTCCGGGATCGGCTTCCTTGAGCTTCAGGGCGTTCTTGACGGCCTCGGAGCAGCAGTAACGGCTGCAATAGGGCCGCTCCTCATTCCGGGAGCCGACGCACTGGATCATGACGACACTCTTGGCCGCCGTCACCTTGGCGTCTTTTTCCGCAATCAGCTTTTCCAGTTCCCGCTGGGGAACAACCTGGGCCGACCGTCCCTGGAGATATTCCTTGTTCTCCAGCTCATAGGCACCCGTCGCCACAAGGACGACGCCGTGTTCGAACTGCGTTTCCCCTTCCTTCTTCTGGTCGATCGTGGTCTTGTAGTTGCCGATGAAGCCTTCGATCTTTTTGATGTCGGCACCGGTGTAGACATGAATGAGCTTGCTGTCTTTCACCTTCTGCAGCAGACCGGCCAGATGCTTCTTCGTATCGAGACCTTCGAGGGTGTAATAGAGATGACGGTAGTTGCCGCCCAACTCGAACTGCTTTTCCACGATGTGGGATTCAAATCCCTGATCGGCCAGGGCCAGGGCCGCCGTGATTCCGGCGAGCCCGCCGCCGATGATCAGCACGGCGTGATTGACGGTGAGCTGACCCGGTTTCAAGGGTTTCAGATACTGGGCTTTGGCGATGGCCATGCGGACAAGATCCTTGGCCTTTTCCGTCGCCGCTTCGGGTTCGTGCATATGGACCCAGGAGTTCTGGTCACGGATATTGGCCATCTCAAAGAGATAACGGTTCAGACCGGCCTTCTCGCAGTTCTCCTGGAAGAGCCCTTCATGGGTGCGGGGCGAGCAGGAGGCGACGACCACACGGGTCAGTTTGTGCTCCTTGATCACTTCGCCCATCTTGACGGCCGTATCCTGGGAACAGGTGAAGAGGTTGTCCGTGGTGAAGACGACATTGGGCAGGGTCTTGGCGTATTCCACGACCGCGGGCACATCGACGACGCCGCCGATGTTGATGCCGCAATGACAAATAAAGACGCCCGTCCGCGGGCCGATGCCCCGGATGTCGTTCTCCAGCGGTACTTCTTCCTCGCTGGTCAGCGTTCCCCGACGGGAAGCGAGAAGTCCCTGGGCGCAGGCTGCCGCGCCGCTGGCTTCCATGACTGTTTCGGGGATGTCCTTGGGTCCGCCGAAGGCGCCGCAGACAAAGACGCCTTCCCGCGAGGTCTGGACGGGATTCTCCAGAGTGGTCTTGCAGAAGCCGTGTTCCTGAAGCTCCACGCCGAGGGCTTTGGCCAGTTTTTCAGCCTCCTTCGGCGGCGTCAGACCGACGGACAGGACGACCATGTCGAATTCCTCTTCCACAAGCGAGCCGTCTTCCTGAACGTATTTGATAAGCAGATTTTTCGTCTGCTGGAGTTCTTTGATGGTCGAAGGCATGGACCGGATATAGCGGATGCCGTATTCCCCCTTGGCGCGGTTCACAAAGCGGTCGAAATCCTTGCCGTGGGCGCGGATATCCATGAAGAAAATCGTGGGTTCGAGGTTCTTGGCGTGTTCCTTGCCGATGATCGCCTCCTTCGTGGCGTACATGCAGCAGACCGATGAGCACCAGCTGTTGCCGCAGGAGGTGTCGCGGGACCCCACGCACTGGATGAAGGCGATTTTCCGGGGTTCCTTGCCGTCGGACAGCCGCTGGACATGACCGAAATAAGGACCCGAGGCCGACAGGATGCGCTCGAACTGGATGCTGGTCACCACATTGGCATAGGTTCCGAAGCCATATTCCCCACGGAGCCTGGCGTCAAACACTTCAAACCCGGGCGATGCAATGATGGCGCCCACTTCAATGCTTTCTTCGGCATAGGCGTCGTCATGGTTGACGGCTCCGGCAATGCAGGCTTCGACGCACTGGTAACACTCGGAGCAAATGCCGCAAGCGAGACACCGGTTGGCTTCCCGGACAGCCTCGTCCTCGCTGAAACCGATCCCCACTTCCTGGAACGTGGTTCTTCGTTCGTCCGGTTTCATGTTGGGATATTTCTCCCGGGCAATCTTGGCAACCTGGGAGGTATCCCCCTTGTCCGCCAGGTCTTTCGTCCAGTCCTTGGCGCGGCCCGCGGCAATATCCTCCCCCTTCAGGTAACGGCCTATGGAGACGGCCGCTTCCTTACCGGCGTAGACGGCCTTGACGACCGTGGCCGGACCGGTGACGACGTCGCCGCCGGCGAAAATGCCCGGCACATTGGTGGCAAACGTTACGGGATCGACGTCAAAGGTGTTCCATTTATTGATGGCGATGCCGCTTCCCTTGGGCACAAAGTTCAGATCCGCCGCCTGACCGATCGCGGGAATGATTGCGTCGCATTCGACGATGAATTCGGAACCTTTGATCGGAAGGGGCCGGCGTCGGCCGCTGGCGTCAGGTTCACCCAACTCCATACGGAGGCACTCGATTCCCGTAAGCTTTCCGTCTTTGCCGACGACGCGAACCGGGGCCACCAGGAATTCCATCTTGATCCCTTCTTCCAGGGCCTCCTCAATTTCTTCGGGGGACGCCGGCATTTCCGCGCGGGAGCGGCGATAAAGAATAAATACGTTTTTGGAGCCGGTGCGGACGGCCGTCCGGACAGCGTCCATGGCAACGTTCCCGCCGCCGACGACGGCGACACGGTCACCCAGGAAAACCTTCTCGCCCAGATTGACGCGCCGGAGATAATCGACGCCGTGAATGACGCCCTGCATGTCCTCGCCGGGGATGTCCAGTTTGCTGGAGAGGACCGTCCCGCAGCCGATGAAGACGGCGTCGTAGTCCTTCTGAAGCTTCTCAAAGGGAAGATCTTTGCCGATAGGAGTGTTGAGGTGAATCTTGACGCCCAGGTCCTCGATGACCCTGATTTCCGCCTTGAGGACGTCCTTCGGGAGCCGGTATTCGGGAATGCCCACGGCCAGCCAGCCGCCGGCAACAGGCAGGGATTCGAAAACGTCCACGCCGTAGCCCTCTGCGGCCAGATAGTAGGCAACCGACAGACCCGCCGGACCGGCGCCGACAACGGCAATTTTTTTATCTTTTTTCTCTTTCACCTCGGGGATGTACCGGGTCTCGTCCTTGAGATCCAGATCGGCCACGAAGCGTTTCAGATGCATGATGTCGATGGGCTGCTCCACCTTGCCCCGCATACAGGCCTCTTCACAGGGATGGTTACAGACGCGGCCGCAGACCGAGGGGAAGGGGTTGTCTTTTTTGATAAGTTTGAGGGCTTCCCTGTACTTGCCCGCCGAGATCAGGGCCACATAGCCCTGGACGCTGATATGGGTGGGACAGGCCGCCTTGCAGGGCGACGTCCCGAGCTTGTCGATGGCGTAACCGCTGGGAATCGCCTGGGGGAAGTGCCGGTAAGTGGCTTTGCGTTCGCTTAAACCTTCGTTAAAATCCGATTTGACGGAAACCGGGCAGACATTGGCGCAATCGCCGCAACCCGTACATTTGGACAGATCAATAAATCTGGGGGCTTTGGTCAGCTTGACTTTGAAGCGCCCCGGCTCGCCTTCGACGGTTTCCACCGTACGGCGGGTCAGAATTTCCACGTTGGGATGGCGCCCGACTTCCACCAGTTTAGGGGAAAGGATGCAGGCCGAACAGTCATTGGTGGGAAAGGTTTTATCCAGCTGGGCCATCACACCGCCAATGCTGATCCCGTTTTCCACGAGGTAGACTTTCATCCCGGAATTGGCAAGGTCCAGAGAGGCCTGAATACCGGCGATACCCGAACCGACAACCATTACTGCACCGACTTTTTCGTTATCTTTTAACACCTGTTCACTCCTCGGATTCTCTATATAAATTGACGTAAATTAAAGAACATGGATTTCATTTTCTATCCCTGCAAAAGCAGGGGGGGCCGCAAACCGTGCGAGCGGTTATCACTATTTTTTACCCCTGTCAAGGTCATATTTCCAGGTGGTAGAGAAGGCAATAAAATTGCTGAATAAAGTGATAAAATAGACCCCGCCCGCCAGGAGCGGGGTCCGACACATCTACCAGTTGCGGTAATCCAGGTGGGCGTATTTGGGCAGGAAACGGATCGGCAGGGCCAGGGCGTCCTTCCGGAACGGAGGGGCCAGTTGGGTACCGTCCACGACAAATTCCAGAACGGTGGGTTTGCGGCTCTTCAGGCAGGCATCGAAGGCCTCCCGGATATCTTCCGGCCGGTCCACCCGGATACCGTTGGCCCCCATGGCCTGTGCCACGGGCACGAAACTTTCCGGCGTGGGAATGTCCACCCCGACAAAGCGGTTGTTATAGAAGTCCACCTGGTTTTTGGCCTCAGCCCCCCACCACATGTTCCTGAAAACGCAGGCGACCACCGGCAGGTTGTGCTCAACTGCCGTACTGACTTCGTGGAGGCTCATTCCCCAGGCCCCATCGCCGACGATGGCAATGACCGGTGCATCAGGACATCCGAGCTGGGCGCCCAGAGCAGCAGGATAGGCAAACCCGGTGTTGCCGAAAGTGAGAGCGGCGATATGCCGGCGGGGTTTGTTGAACTTGAGATAGCTGTTAGCGATGGAGGAGACATTCCCGATATCGGTGGTGACGATGGCGTCTTCCGGCAGGGCCCGGGAAATCTCAAGGAGGACCCGCCGGGGATTGATCGGGTTGCCCTTGACCATGGCTGCTTTTACAATCTCTTTCTCCCAGACCTGCTTTTCCTTCTCCACAGCGGCCAGGCGCCGGACATCGGGTTTGCAGTTTTTATTCATCGCCTTCAAACGCTTCAGAATTTCGACGGTGGCTTCCTTCGCATCGCCGATGATCCCCACCTCGATGGGATGGGTGCGGGCAATATGCTTGGGGTTGATATCGATCTGGATGATCTTGGCCTTCTCCGGGAAGTAATTGATGTCATACTGGGGCAGGGTCCCGAAGACGGAAAGCCGGGTGCCGATGGCAAGCATGACATCCGCCTTGGCAAGGATCCTCATGGCCGCCTTGGAGCCCATGTAGCCGATGGGGCCGACGGACAGGGGATGATCACCGTAGAAGGCGTCGTTATGGAGATAGGTAACCGCTACCGGCGCCGTCAGGTGCTCCGCGATGGCCTTGACGATGTCGAGGGCGTTTGCATCGACCGCACCCCGTCCGGAGACGATCACCGGGTTTTTAGCCCTGGCGAGAAGTTGGGCTGCCTGATCAAGACTTTTCAGAGAGCCGCAGCCACGGGCATCGACCCGGTACTGGGAGGGCTTGAGGATCGTCTCTTCGATCTCCCCGTAGAAATAATCCCGGGGAATATCATACAGGACGGCGCCCCGGTCCGCGTAAGCGATCCGGAAGGCGGTTCTCAGGCAGTCCGCCGCCCGTTTGGGGTGGGGCACCCGGACCGTCGCCTTGGTGATGGCCCGGAAGACCGATATCTGATCGCATTCCTGGAAACCATCCCAACCGATTGTGGGGGTTCCAGCCGAGGGAGAAATAATGACAAGGGGGGTATGACCCATATTGGCCGCCGCCACAGACGTCACCATATTGGTGATGCCGGGGCCGTTCTGGCCGGTCACCACACCGGCCCGGCCTGTCACCCGGGCATAGGCGTCCTCCATGTGGGCTGCACTCTGTTCATGACGGACGGGAATGAATTTGATGCCTGCCGCCGGGAAGAGATCCAGCATGTCCATAAAGGCCGAACCCACAATCCCGCAAACATGGTCTACGCCTTCGGCCAGCAGGGTCTCGACAATCGCTTCACTGGGCGTCATTCTTACCTTTTTCATCTTTTTATAACCTCCATTTGACCTGTTCAGGATGCTTTATGCTGAAGCACTTCCATTCCTTGCACCAAGACTTTCAATAAAGTGGTTGACCGCTTCATCGTAAAGGGCTTCGAGATCATCCTGGCGCAGAATGGTTCTTTGAAATTTTTTGAACTGCGTGAGTCCATGCAGGGTGCCCCAAAGGATCATGGCATATCTTTCCGCAGGGATCATCTTGAATGTGCCGTCTTTGATCCCGTCCTCAATCGCTTGGACCAGAAGTGACAGGATCCGGCTGCCCTGTTGATCCACCTGGGTTTTGAGGTTCGGTGAAAAAAAGATATCCGATGAGGAAAGAAAATAATTGATAATATCAAAATAATTTTTGTTTTCTGTGCTGAAGGTCAGGTAAGCGCCGGCAATCCCCCTGATCTTATCCGCGGGATGCTTACCCTGATCAGCCGCTTCCCTGGTTTTCTCATAAAGGATATCCAACCCCTCCTCCTGAAGGGCTACATAGAGTTCTTCCTTGCTTTTGTAATAAAAGTAGATCGCGCCGACGCTGAGTTCCGAGCGTTTGGCGATCTGATTGATCGAGGTGGCATTCAGCCCCTTTTCTAAGAGCAGGGCTCTGGCCGTATCGAGAATCTGGTTTTTCCGCTGTTCCTTTTCTCTTTCCCGTCTTTCTTTTGCTCCCATAATAAAAAACGCCCCCTGGATCAACCGATTGTACTCGCCTGAGCATGACCATCTATCGGATCAGCTCATCTTTTAATTTTTTTGCCATCACCTTTTCATAGAGACCCGGGGCCAGACGACTCAGCCAATAAGTCATCTTACCGATCGGCGTGAGCACCAGTATGCGCTTTCTCTTGATGACACCCTGAAAGACCATCTCGGCCACATGCTCCGGGGTATCCTCCCTGCCCACCTTCGATTGCGGATGCCGGGTGACACGGCCATCTCCATCGAGGGCCCGGTCCTGCAGATTCGTTCTGGTAAAACCGGGGCAGAGCATCATGACATGCACGCCCTGGTCCTTCATTTCCGTCCTCAAGCTTTCAAACAGTCCGTGCAGGGCATGCTTGCTGGCACTATAACCCGTCCGGCCCAGCAGGGGTGCGTACCCGGCATGGCTGGAGGTCACGACAATGGTGCCCTGCCGTTCCATCAGACTGCTGACAGCCGCCTGGGTGCAGTACAGGGCGCCAAAAAAGTTCACCGCCATGACCTTTTGAAAGACGGCGGTATCCGTATCGACAAAAGCGCTGCGCTGGGTGATCCCGGCATTGTTCACAAGGATATCGATTCCGCCGTATAGATCGATGACGGCCCGGATGACCCGGCGGCAATCCTCCTCGCGACTCACATCACAGGTAAAGGCCGCAGCATCCATCTCCTGGTCATGCAGTTTTTTCTCCTGTATGCGCGCTTCTTCCCCGTTCATGTCGATCAGGGCCACACGGGCACCTTCCTGGCCAAACCGCTGGCAGATGGCCAGCCCGATCCCGCTGGCCGCCCCCGTCACCGCTACCACTTTACCGGAAAACAAACCCATCTTTCCTCAGTCTTCGCACTCCAGGGCAATCTTTTCCACTTTATTCAAATCCCGCTCATAAAAAAAGGACCCGGCAAAAAACAAAAGGGCAGAGACAACCAGAAAAACAGGCAGGATGGACAGGGCCGCCTTGATGCCGTAGACATCAGAAATTGCCCCCAAAACAATCGGTGCCATGGCTGCCCCGAAAAGATTTTGAAAGATCACACAAACGGCATAGGAAATGGCCCGGAGACCCGGATGGATCACCTCCTGAGTGACCGTAATGGCCGCCGGTGCAAAGGATACGATGAGAACCCCCATCAGCAGAAGTACCAGGTACTGGGCTGTTCCTTCAAAGAAGGTGAAGGCCGCAAACAGGGTGATGGCCGTGAGGATCGTGGAAATCGCGGGAAAGAGGAGCCTTGCATTCACCCGCTTCTTAAACCACGCATCGGCGAGCCATCCCCCCAGGGGTCCGCCGATAATGGCCAACATCATGATCAGTCCCGTCTTCATTCCTGCCTGACTCATGGGGATGCCTTCCACGCGATGATAATAGGTAGGCAGCCAAGTGATGATGGCCGTCGTGGTGAAAATGCACCCGGCGAAACCCATATTGGTCAGAAGCAGGGAAGGGGCATGGATGAAGTCTCGGAAAATGTCCATCTTGCTCATCCTGACTTGATTCTTCCCCGCATGGGAGGATTCCACGGTCTTGACCAACTCCACCGTCTTGTAATCCTTGATGAAGAAGAAGAGGATGGCAATGAGGGCACCCGGGAGGGCCACCAAGCCAAAGGCATGCCGCCATCCCCAGTGCTCAGCCACGATCCCGCCGAGGGCGATACCGATGGCGCTGCCTAAGGGAATGGAGGCATTCCAGAGGCCCACCATGCGGGAGCGTTTTTCCTGAGGAAAGAGACCGGAGAGCATGGCGGTGCCGCCGGGGGCAAACCCCGCTTCCCCGATGCCGATACCGGTCCGGGCGATAATCAACTGGGGAAAGCTCCGGGTGAAGGCACAGGCCGCTGTGGCAATACTCCAGAGCAGGGCCATGATGCCGATGGTCTTTTTGCGACTCCACCGGTCCACCAGAATGGAGGCGGGAATGGTAAAAAACACAATGGACCAGTAGACCACGGACACGAGCATCCCGCACTGGGTGTCCGTCAGTCCCCAGTCTTTCTGGATGAAGGGAAAGAGGGACGTCACAACGACCCGGTCTACATAGTTGAACAGATACAGCAGAAACAGCAGGGCAAAGAGATAATACGAATAGCCTCTGGACAACTTATATTCTTTGGAACCGTTCGTGTCACTCATCGGGGTCTCCTCTCTATCGCTCTCCCGAGACGATCATCGCCGCAACACCAACTCGAATTTTACAAATTGACCCTTCAACTGCTTTTGTATCCGCCGAGATTGGCCAGGGCCACACTGCCCGGGCTGATCACGGAGGGATCGACCTTGACGTTGACGCAGGCTGTCTTGCCCGAGGCAAAAGCGGCCTCCAGTGCAGGACGGATATCTTCCGGTTTTTCGACACAGATCCCGAATCCGCCGAGATCTTCGACCAGCTTATGGTAATCCACCCACCCCAGTTCCGTTCCATCGGGAATATGGTGCCCCAAACGCAACTGCTGACTATGCATGATCATTCCCCAGGCCTGGTCGTTGCCGATGACCACAACGATGGGGAGCTTCTTGCGGATGGCCGTATGGAACTCCATAAAATTAAATCCTACGGAACCGTCGCCCGTGATCAGCAGGACGCGCTTTTCCGGATTCCTCAGCTTGGCCGCATTGGCATAGGGGATCCCCACAGCAAGACATCCGTAAAGCCCGTAATCCAGGTATGTCCCGCCTTTGCGGATGATCCGGGTCATGCCCATCCAGACCGACGTGTCGCCGCCATCGGCAACCACGATATCATCCTCCCGGTCCATAAACGCGTCAACTTCTTTCGCCAGCCGCATGGGATGCATGGGCAACGTATTGCATTCCCACATGGATTTCGCTTGTTCTTTGCCATCCTTTTCGGCCTTCCGGACGGTTGCTACCCAGGGTTGGTACTGTTCCTGAAGAAATTTACTCATTTTCTTCTCACCGATAATGCCGTTCAGTTCGGCCAGCAGGGTCTTGACATCGCTGACGACACCGAGATCCACCGAGCGGTTCCGCCCGATCTCGTCCTGTGCGATATCCACCTGGATGAACTTCGCATCCAGTCGGAAAATCTCCCCGAAGATATAGAAGAGGCTCAGGCGGCCACCGAGAAAAAGCACCAGATCGGCACTCATCAGCGCAAACAGGGCCGCCCCGGGGCGAATGGCCAGAGAGGATTCGAAACAGAGGGGGTGGGTATCGGGGATAACCCCCCTTCCGGCCCCGGACGTGAACGCCGGAATCCCCGTTTTTTCAACGAACGCGATAAGTTCTTTCTCCGCGCCCGCATACCAGGCGCCGCTGCCGGCAATAACGATTGGATTTTTTGCCCTCTGCAGGAGATCGACAATCTTCCGGGCACTCTCTCGGTCAACCGGCTTGGATAGAACCGACGTGTGCATTTTCTTGACCTTGGCCGGATCGACTGTCGCATTCAAAATATCACAGGGCAACTCCAGATAAACCGGACCGGGACGTCCGCTCATGGCCGTCCGGAAAGCCATATCGATAAATTCGGGGATTCTCTCCGGGATATGGCAGACCCAGGCCTTCTTGACCATGGGTGCAATGACCGGGAACTGGCTCATATCCTGCAGATCCAGTTTCTCTACGCTCTCCAAGCCCACGCAGCCGGCAATGAGTATAACCGGGGCGTTGGACAGTCTGGCACTGGCGATCCCGGAAAGGGCATTGGTAAAGCCCGGTCCGGCCGTGACCATGGCCACCGCCGGCTTCCGGGTCATTCTCGCCCAGGCTTCTGCCATGAAGACGGCCGCCTGCTCATGACGCGTGTCAAAGATGGTTATTTTAGAGCCCTCCAGAAATTGGTAGATGGGCGTGATATGCCCGCCGCTCAGTGAAAAAATATACTTGACATCCCGATCGATCAGCGCTTCTGCCGCCAATTGACCGCCAATAATTTTATCCATGATTTATCCTCCATTACCTATTTTGAGAACTCTGCAAAATCGATGAAAAATGGTTCGCCAGCGGCGAATCAAATGTTTTTCGCCATTCCAGGCGTGACGATAATGGTTTGATCCTGATCATCTTGGAAGCGAAAAAGATTTTTGAGCGGCGGCGAAGCTATTTTAAAGCCGTTTCTAGGTTACAATTCCATGCACTGGCCGCCGTCGAGATTGATCGCCTGCCCCGTGATATATCTCGAAGCGTCGGAAGCCAGAAAGGCCACCAGGTCAGCGGCATCCCGGGGAACGCCGATGAAACCCAGCGGGATGGTTTTGCACATTTCCTTTTCCCGCTCTTCAACGGTCGTGCCGAAAAACGATGATTCCAGACCGAAATGCCATCTTTTCAGATCCGTGGCAACCTGTCCCGGGCAGATGGCGTTGACCCGGATGCCGGCGCCGCCCAGTTCCTTGGCCATGGTCTTGGTCAGCATGATGACACCGGCCTTAGCCACAGCGTAGGCGCTGTTAAAGATGGGAGGAACCTTGCCGGCCCGTGAAGCGGTATTGATGATCGCCGCCGGTTTTCCCAGCATCAGAGGAATCACGGCCCTTGAGATCCGGAAGACGGAAAAAAGATTGACATCCACGGTCCGGATCCAGGCCTTCTCATCATAACTTAAAACGGTGTTGGGCACGCCAAATGACGCACCGGCGTTATTGCAGAGGATGTCGATATGATCAAAGCGCTTTTTGATCTTCTCCATCATTTCGTCAATGGCACCATTATCGGTCACATCAACGGCCACGGCCAGCGTCTTAACACCATAGGTTTGAGCAAGTTCCGTACTAATGATATCCATCTGCTCCCGGGTACCGGTATTCACCGCGGCTTCGGGAACAGGCGGTTGCCCCAAGTCGGCGATAATGACATGGCTGCCGCAGGAGGCAAGCTTCTTAGCAATGGCATATCCGATACCGGTTTTTTTACCGGAACCGGTGATAATGGCTGTTTTCCCCTTCAGATCTTCATACATAGATAACCTCCTTATAAAGAACCGGCCGCTTTAAAGGAACTCGTGAAAATACTTTTATAAAGTACTATTCGTTTATTGAATAGTATTCATTTTTCTTGAAATAATTCTAAATTCGACCTATGTCAAGAAAAATAATGATGAAAAGTAGCATCCGGAATACAGTACGATCAGGCCACATCGTTTGCTGAATGATCTACCAAGAGAACCAGGGCAATACAACAGAAAAAAGTTATTATTCATACTTAAAATGTAGTATAAATTTCTGAGATAAACGATCGTCTTCAATGACCCTAATTTAGGTGCAGAGCATTTCCCCAAGAAAATGCTTGACACGCCATAGGAGAATCTGTACTAAAAGGTTGTCAGACCACCTGACCATAAGTCCAAAAAGGTTTGCGGGGGCTCTGACGATCAGATTGGGTATTTTCTTGAGATACTTCAGCGAGGATCAACGGTTTGTTTCGTTTACATTGTAAAGCATCGTTTTTGTCATTTCCTATGGTTGATTCAAGCAATTTCACCTGTAGCAGGGAACCCTTATCCAGGAACAATTATTTGTGGGGAGGAGGATCACATGAACGGCAAGAATTTTGAGAAATTATGGAAAACGGAGGATTGGTGGTCAGTATGGCTCGGCCTCGGCATTGTTCTCCTGGCCATTGTTGCCCTGTGGATGGGTACTTCCATCAAGGGATGGGCCGTCCTGCCGGGCAAATTGACCGATTTCAGCAAGGTCTGGACAGATCTTGCCAAGAATGCAGGTGGGTATCTGACCATCTTTCTCTTCTTCGGTGTGATCTTCAGTATTTCCATGAAGATCATGGGGCATAAGCTGAATGAGTTCATCCCCGGGTTCATTATTCTCTTTGTCGGTGCTCTGATCATCTTTTATCTGGCCAGCTGGAAACTCATGCAGGATTTCAATATCGAAGCGCCCCTGCTGGCCCTCATCATCGGTCTTATCATCTCCAACGTGGTGAAGATTCCCGGTTGGATGAAGGTCTCCCTGCGCACGGAATACTATATTAAAACCGGTATCGTGCTTCTCGGAGCGACCCTGCCCCTGACCCTCATCATCAAAGCTGGTCCCATTGCCATGATGCAGGCTACCATCGTCTCCGTCGTCACGTGGGTCACGATTTACCTGGTGGCAACAAGGGTTTTCAAGCTCGATCCCCAATTCGGTGCAGTCCTTGGCGCCGGCGGAGCCGTCTGCGGCGTGTCCGCCTCCATCGCGGTAGGTGGCGCCGTAAAGGCAAAAAATGAGCACATCTCGATTTCCATCGCCGTATGCACCATCTGGGCCATTATCATGATCTTCGTGCTGTCCTTTAGTTTGAAGCAGGTCGTTCCACAAACCATCTCACCCGGTGTAGCGGGCGCCATTGTCGGGACATCGGAATTTGCCGATGCGGCCGGCTTTGCCGTTGCCGCCGAGCTGGCAACCCGTTTCGGCGATGCGCCGATTCAGACATTCACCCTGATGAAAGTCATCGGCCGGGATATCTGGATCGGGATCTGGTGCCTCATCCTGGCCTTTGTGTCGGTCATGTACTGGGAAAAGGACGTCGGGGGGAAAAAGCAGGCCGTCGGCGCCGGCATTATCTGGGAACGTTTTCCCAAATTTGTTCTCGGATTTCTCGCGGCGTCCGTCATTGTCAGTATGATCATGGCGCCTGCGGATTACTTCGGCAAAACCAAATGGGAAGGAAAATTCAAGGGGAAAGATTACAAGGCGGATTTCTCCCAATTTCTGGTGCCACCGGAGTTTGCTGATCGCCTGAAGATCGACGCGGAAAAAAAGACCCTCTCCTTTCAGGGCACCATGACCGGCGAAGAACAGAAAACCCTGACGAAACTCACCGCTGGCAAGGACCAGGAGATGGCTATCGGCCAGCTCAAGGCCAATTCAAACTGGTTTGACAGCGTGTTGACCCCCCAGGTCATCTCGCCGATCAAGAATCTTCGGTCATGGGCCTTCGTCCTCTGCTTTCTGTGCATCGGCCTTTCCACCCGTTTTGCCGAAATGCTCACCTTCGGCATGAAGCCGTTCTGGGCCTTTACCGCCGGTGTTATCGTCAATGTCCCCCTGGGCATTGTCTTGTCTACGATGGTCTTTGTGGATTACTGGAATAAAATAGGATGATCTGAGAAAAGAGGAGGTAAAAAATATATGGCTAAATCCGATACGCCCCTTCTGGACCAGCTGGAAGGGGGAAAATGGCCAAGTTTTGTCGATGACATGAAGCAGGCTGCCGAGAAGAACCCCATGGCCAAAGACCTCATGCGGCAGCTGGAGCTTTCCTATAAGGAGAAAATAGGCCACTGGAAGCATGGAGGCATCGTCGGTGTCAAGGGCTACGGCGCCGGGGTCATCGGTCGATACTCGGACCGCCCTGAAGAGTTCCCGAACGTAAAGGCCTTCCATACCATGCGGGTCAATCATCCGACGGGATGGTTTTACAAGACGGACGCCCTGCGAAACCTTTGCGACGTGTGGGACAAGCACGGCAGCGGCCTCACGAACATGCACGGCTCTACCGGGGATGTCATCCTGCTGGGAACCACAACGGATCATCTCCAGTCCTGTTTTGATGACCTCTCAGCAGCGGGTTTTGATCTCGGCGGTTCCGGCTCCGCTCTGCGGACGCCGAGCGCCTGCGTGGGACCGGGCCGCTGCGAATGGGCCTGCGTCGACAGTTTGGATATCTGCTATAACCTAACCATGAGTTTCCAGGACGAGATCCACCGCCCCATGTTCCCCTACAAGTTCAAGATCAAGGTTTCGGCCTGCTCCAATGACTGTGTCGCCTCCATCGCCCGATCCGATCTTGCCATCATCGGCACCTGGAAGGGAGATATTCCGATCGACCAGAAGGAAGTGGAAGCCTACGCCGCTTCGGGCCTCGATATCCAGAAAGAGATCTGCGACCTCTGCCCGACGAAGTGCATGGTGTGGAATGGAAAGAAACTGAAAATCTACAACGAGGACTGCACCCGCTGTATGCACTGCATCAATCTGATGCCAAAGGCCCTGCGGCCGGGAGCGGAAAGAGGTGCGACCCTCCTGATCGGCGGCAAGGCTCCCATTGTGGAGGGAGCGCTTCTATCCTGGGTCATTGTGCCCTTTATGAAACTGGAGCCCCCTTACCAGGAATTGAAGGACCTCATCCTCAAGATCCAGGACTGGTGGAGTGAAACCGGCAGGTCGCGCGAACGGGTCGGCGAGCTGATCAAACGCGTGGGCATGAGAACCTTTCTGCGCGCTGTGGGGCTGCCTGCGGTGCCCCAGATGGTTAAGGCCCCCAGGACCAACCCCTATGTTTTCTTCTGGCCTGAAGATATTCAACAAAAGGAGGTGAAGTGATATGCCTACCGATATCGGACCCCCTGACTATAAGACCATGCTATCGCCTGTGATTCAGCGAAATTATGGGAAATGGCGCTATCACGAAATCCTTCAGCCGGGTGTCCTCATGCACGTCGGCGAAACGGGAGAGGCGCTCTACACGGTGCGCGCGGGCTCGCCGCGGCTCCTGTCAACACAACACATCCGGGAGATCTGCGAAATCGCCGACAAGTACTGCGACGGCTACCTGCGCTTTACCAGCCGCAACAACATCGAGTTTCTCCTTGAAGACAAATCTAAAGTGGCCCCTTTGCTGACAGAACTGGCGAAGAGGAACTACCCCATCGGCGGGACGGGGCACGCCATATCGAATGTTGTCCACACCCAGGGATGGGTGCACTGCCATACGCCGGCAACGGACGCCTCGGGCCCCGTCAAGGCATTGATGGATGAGATCTACGATTATTTCGTGACGATGAAGCTGCCCAACCACGTGCGGATCGCCCTGGCCTGCTGTCTGAACATGTGCGGTGCCGTCCACTGTTCCGACATCGCCATCCTGGGCATCCATCGGACGGTCCCCAAGACGGACAACTCCCGGGTCCCGAACCTCTGCGAAATCCCGACAACGGTGGCTTCCTGTCCGACCGGGGCCATACGCGGGGACAACAAAAACAAGACCATCACGGTCAACAACGAAAAGTGCATGTACTGCGGAAACTGCTACACCGTCTGCCCAGCCATGCCCATTGCCGATTCCGACAACGACGGGATTTCCATCTGGGTGGGAGGGAAGGTCTCCAATGCGCGCAGCAAACCCATGTTCTCCAAGCTGGCGATCCCCTTCCTCCCGAACAACCCACCGCGATGGCCGGAAGTCGTTGATGCGGTGAAGAACATCATCGAGATCTACGCGAGCAATGCCAGAAAGCACGAGCGGGTCGGCGAGTGGATCGAGCGCATCAGCTGGGAGCGATTCTTCAGCCTGACGGGGATCCCCTTCACGGACAAGCACATCGATAATTTCGACATGGCGACGGAAACGTTCCGATCATCGACACAGTTCAAATGGAGGTAACTATGAGCGGGGATCTGAAAGCGAGGGTCCTTGAAGCGTTCTGCCAGAAATCGAAGGGTGACAAGAAGATGTTCTATATCCGGGACGTCACCAAATGGTTTCCCGATGAAGACCGTCATGCCATCCAGAATGTCGTCAAGGAACTCCTCGATGAGGACGCCCTGAAGTACTGGTCAAGCGGAAGTACGACCTATCTTGTGCTGGCGGAATGTTATCCGAAAGAATAGCGGCGGTGACTTGCGAAGGTAATCCAGTATGAGCCGACACTGTCCCCGGCTGGTCTTTGCCGCACTAAGAGGCAGTGCCGGTAAAACCACGCTTTCCGTTGCTCTGGCCGCAGCTTTGAAAAGACGGGGAGCTGCGGTGGTTCCCTTCAAGAAGGGACCGGACTATATCGATGCCGCCTGGCTTGCCCTGGCGGCATCGATCCCTTGCTACAACCTGGACACATTCATGATGGGACGGGAGCAGGTCATCCGTTCCTTTTCACGCCACGCCCCCGGGAAATCCCTCTCTCTGATTGAGGGAAACCGGGGACTTTACGACGGAATGAATCCGGAAGGTGAGCACAGCACGGCTGAGTTGGCCAAGCTCCTTCATTCCCCGGTGGTCCTGGTGATGGACTGTGACAAGGTGACCCGGACAGCGGCCGCCATGATCCTCGGGTGCCGGGACTTTGATCGGTCGGTGGATATCCGGGGGGTGATCCTCAACCGGATCGGCGGAAGCCGCCATGCGGCCATCGTACGAAGATCCATAGAGGATCGCTGCGGGATCCCCGTACTTGGGGCCGTGCCGAGGATGGCGGATATCCCCTTCTCCGAGAGGCACTTGGGGTTGATTCCACCGCAGGAACACGACCGGATCCGGCAGGCTCTGGACAAGGCGGCAGACATCGCCGGGGATTACCTGGATCTGGAAAGTCTGACAGGGCTCGCCGAAAGTGCCCCCGTCTGGGAGGATCATGCGTTTCCTGTCCTCCAACCTGTGGATAAGACCGGACGCGAGCAGGTGACCATCGGCGTAATTCGGGACGGGGCCTTTCAGTTCTATTACCCTGAAAACATCGAAGCTCTCGTTGACAGCGGTGCCAGGGTCCTTGAAATCAGTGCCATGACCGAAAAAAAACTGCCCCCTGTCGACGCTCTTTACATCGGGGGCGGCTTCCCGGAGACGCAGGCCGGGCTTCTTGCCGACAATGGGGTTTTTCGCCGGTCCCTCCGGGATGCGGCAGAACATGGCCTGCCGATCTATGCCGAATGCGGAGGGGCCATGTATTTGGGGGAATCCCTGACTGTCGGCGATAAGCATTACCCCATGGTCGGTTTTTTACCCATCGCTTTCGGGATGGAAAAGCGCCCTCAGGGACACGGTTACACGCTTCTGGACGTTGAACGGGAAAATCCCTTTTTCCCCGTCGGTGCAGAACTTAAGGGCCACGAGTTTCATTACTCCCGGATCCTTTCATGGAAGGAGGGCGAGGGACATCTGGCCTTCCGGGTTAAACGGGGGATCGGCATGGACGGCAAAAGAGACGGACTCTGCCGAAAAAATGTGCTGGCCACTTTCACCCATCTTCATGCCCTGGGAACACCGCAATGGGCAGAAGGCCTCGTAGGCAGAGCAAGACGGTATCATGCCGGAAGACAGGATGATGCCCCATCGGTCATGCATCTGCAGCCCGGGCATCGGGAAGAATGTTCATAAGATGGACTTTGAAATAGATCACCATAGGAGGATTCAAGTATGCCCCAGATAGAACTGGCAGGGAAAACCTATGAGGTTGATGAAGACGGGTTTCTCCAAGAGTTGGATAAGTGGAATGAAGTATTCGCTCAGGCCTATGCGAAAGAGGAAAGCATCGAGGGCCAGTTGACGGAAGAGCACTGGAAGATCATCAATTACCTGAGGGATTATTTCCAGAAGTTCGGCATCGCACCGATGATCCGCAAGCTCTGCAAGGACAACGGGATGGATCTCAAGAAGCTCTATGAGCTTTTTCCGACAGGACCCGCCAAAGGGGCCTGCAAGCTGGCCGGACTTTCCAAGCCGACCGGATGCGTCTGAAGACAACTCCATAAGTGCAGCCGAGATAAAGGTGAGGAAGGCCCGCTCCAGCGAGAATGGGGCCACTCCCGCCGGATCACCTTGATAAGATCTCTGTTACAGTAACCAGGGAACTGGAGACTTCAGGAAACAGTCTATGGGATTCTATGTTTTATCTTATCTTTGCGTTGCCGTGTTCATTCTTGCAACCGGTTACCTGGTTTACAGGCAAATCACCCTTCCCGTCCATGTCCGCTGGGAAATCTATCCTGTCCAGCATGAAACCGGCGCCAAGGTGGCCTATGGCGGCTCCTACCTGGAAGAGTTGAACTGGTGGGAAAAGAAATATGAAAGCTCGCTGTTCAATGAATTGAAGTATATGGTGCCGGAGATTTTGTTCCTCAGGGGGTTATGGAAAGAAAACAGGAGCCTCTGGCGGGTCTCCTTCCCCTTTCATTTCGGATTGTATCTGATGATTGCAACATTCGGTCTTCTTCTTCTTCATGCCTGTTTCATCCTGTGGGGATTTCCCGCCTTTGCTGCAGGGGGCGCCATAAGAAGCCTGTTGGACGGCCTCATCGTTTTTGCGGGATGGACCGGCCTGATCCTGGGAAATATCGGCGTTATGGGAGTTCTCTACAAACGGCTGACCGATCCGGAACTGAGAAGTTATTCGTCTTTTTCCGACTATTTCAATGTTGGGTTCATCTTTCTTTTTTTTCTTTCCGCCTTCGCTGCCTGTCTGCTCGGCGATCCATTTCTGGAAGGTGCAAAGGCCTATACGTTTGGCCTGCTGACCGGGGGGCATTTTCTGAATCCATACGTACCGGGTCAAAGCGTTCCCGGGAGGGTGGCCATTGTGTCGGCCTCGCTTCTGACCGCCTATATCCCCCTGACGCACATGTCCCATATGTACATGAAGTATTTCCTCTATCACGATGTCAAATGGGACGATGTCCCGAACCGGCGGGGCGGACAGATCGAAGCCGCCATCAAGGAGAATCTTGAACTCAAGCCGACCTGGACGGCAAAACACGTTGAAGCGGACGGGCGGAAATCCTGGCGCGACATCGCATCTTCAGCACCCAAGGAGATGAAATGAACAAACCCCAGAAACCCTCCGACATGGCCAAGCCGTCTGACTGCTTATGTCACATTGAGTCGGGTGAGCTTTCACCGTTGCCTCCTCCCTATGAGGATTTTAATCAGGCGATGATACCGCCTCTGAAACCTGAAAAGGTTAAGAACATTGAGACATCCCTGGACGACACGGTGGCCATCGGCATCCCCAAGCCTGCGAGCAAGGAGGAAGAGGAAGAGTTGGTTCGTCAGTTTCTCTCGGGTCTGAAAAAACTTTTTGAGAAGGAAAACAACTGGACCTTTCTGCAGCCTTTCTTGCTTTCCATGGAACACTGTGCCAAATGCCAGACCTGTTCCAATGCCTGTCCCGTCTATGAAATGAGCGGCAGAAAAGATATCCACCGACCCATGTTCCGTGCCGAAGTCCTGCGCCGGATTTACAGGAAATATCTCAAACCGGGCGGGAAAATCACCGCCAGGCTGACCGGCGACATCAATCTGAACTGGACGACGATCGCGCGTCTTGCCGAATTATCCTACCGCTGCACGCTCTGCCGACGCTGTGCTACGGTTTGCCCGATCGGTGTGGACAATGGCCTGATCAATCACGAGATCCGCAAGCTCTTTTCCCAGGAAATGGGCATCGCCCCCAAGGAGATCCACGATAAAGGAACCGTTCAGCATCTCCGGGTCGGCTCTTCCACTGGCATGAACCCCTTGGCCGCAAGGGACAGCGTCGAGTTCATCCAGGAAGAGATGGAAGAGATTACGGGATATAAAGTCGAAATCCCCTGGGATGTGGAAGGCGCAGATATCCTGCTGCTTCACAACGCCGGCGAGATGCTGGCCTGGCCGGAAAATGTCGGGGCCTTTGCCATCATTTTTCAGGCGGCAGGCATTTCATGGACCTTGTCTTCGGAAGCGGCCGGTTATGATGCCGTAAACTACGGTTTATGGTATGATGATGTTCAATTTTCGCGCGTTGCCATTAAACATGCTGATATCGCCCGAAAACTGAAGGTCAAAAAGATTCTCATCGGCGAATGCGGCCATGCGCATAAAGCGCTGACGGTCACTGCCGACCGTCTGTTGACAGGAGACCTCAATATCCCGCGTGAATCGGCTCTGGTCACGCTGGAGGATATTGTCCTGAACGGAAAATTACAATTTGATCCCCATAAAAATGATTTTCCCGTTACCCTGCATGATCCCTGCAACGTCGTACGGTCCATGGGAATCGTAGAGCCCCAGAGGCGAATCCTTAGAAAGATAGCGCCGCGATTCCGGGAGATGACGCCTCATGGCGTGGATAACTACTGCTGCGGCGGCGGTTCGGGTTTCGCCATCATGTCGGGATATAATTTTGCGGAATGGCGAAATCTGGTCAGCAGTCGCAAGAAGTTCATGCAAATCCTGACGGCCTTCCAGGATGAACCCCGGGAGATCCCGAAATATGTCTGCGCCCCCTGCTCGAACTGCAAAGGCGCCATTCGGGACGTTATCAACTACTATCATGCGGAGGAGCGCAGCCGTCTCTATTACGGCGGTCTGGTCGAATTGATTGTCAATGCCATGGCCAACATGAAAAAACCGATTATCCGATTCGGTGAGGAACCATCGTGGGAATCATGATATGACAAGAGAATGAGGCGGGTGGAACATTTATCATGAACCTTCTTGTGTCCCTGATTGCGATTCTGATCCTGACCCTGCTGGCCCTGGGGGTAGCCTTTAGTGCAGGCTTGGCCTATCTCCTGACGGTCATCGTTCCCTATGCGGCCTTTGCCCTGTTTCTTGCCGGCTTTGTTTATCGTATTGTGAAATGGGCCGATGCTCCTGTTCCCTTTCGGATCCCCACCACCTGCGGCCAGGAGAAATCACTCCCCTGGATCAAGACCAACCCTCTGGAAAGCCCCTCCGGGCTACCGGGCGTGATCGGAAGGATGGCTCTGGAGGTTTTTCTGTTCCGTTCGCTCTTCAGGAACACCCGGGCGGACCTGTACGATCAGCGGCCCGTCTACGGCAGCGCCAAGTGGCTCTGGTTTTTCGGTCTTCTCTTCCACTGGTCGCTATGGATCATCGTACTCCGGCACCTGCGTTTTTTCATCGAGCCGATCGCCCCCTGGATCAGCGGCCTCTCCGCCGTGGACGGATTCTTTGAAATCGGCATCCCGACCCTGTATCTGAGCGATATCGCCATACTCACGGGACTGTCGTTTCTGTTCCTCCGCCGGGTAGTCGTTCCGCAACTGCGTTACATCTCCCTTTTCACCGATTACTTTTCCCTGCTGCTGATCCTGGGCGTAGTGGGCACAGGCCTCCTTATGAGGCACTTCTTCCCCACCGACCTCCTGCAGGTTAAGAATCTGGCCCTGGGATGGGTCACCTTTTCGCCCATCGTTCCCGGGGGGATCGGCAAAGTTTTTTACATCCATCTGTGCTTCGTTTTCGTCCTCATGGCCTGGTTTCCCATGAGCAAGCTGATGCACGCAGGAGGGGTCTTTCTCAGCCCGACACGGAACCTCGCCAACGACAACCGCAGGAACAGGCATCTCAATCCCTGGAACGCTCCCGTGAGGGTTCATACCTACGAAGAATATGAAGAGGAGTTTCGGGACAAGATGAAAACGGCAGAACTGCCGGTGGACAAGGAGTAGCCATGTCCTCTGCCAAGACACCCAAACCAGACGAACTGATTCAGATCCGCTACGAGCCACCGGAGACACCCTGGATGGACATCCCCGTCGATTTCCGACCGGGGACATGGAGCTACAGTGGGACTGCGAAGAACCTGGTCGTCCTGGATCTCCCGAACCCGCGGGCATGGCAGCCCTACGACGAGGACTGGAAACTGCCGGAGAACTGGCAGCAAATCATCCTGGAGGGTATGCGGGAACGGCTGGAGAAATACCGTTCCTTCAGGCTCTTCATGGACATCTGCGTGCGGTGCGGCGCCTGCGCCGACAAGTGCCATTTTTACATCGGATCAGGCGATCCCAAGAATATGCCCGTCCTTCGGGCGGAGCTGTTGCGGTCAGTCTATCGCCGCTATTTCACTGAATCGGGAAAGCGCTTCGGCAGGCTCGCCGGCGCGCGGGATCTGACCGTGGATGTCCTCAAGGAATGGTTTTACTACTTCTATCAGTGCACGGAATGCCGCCGGTGCTCCGTGTTCTGCCCTTACGGCATCGATCAGGCGGAAATCACCATGATGGGCCGGGAACTCCTCAATCTCGTCGGGTGCAACATCAACTGGGTCGTCGAGCCGGCGGCGAACTGCTTCCGGACGGGAAATCACCTCGGCATCCAGCCCGGCGGCATCAAGGACATGCTCGAATTCATCGCGGACGACATCGAGGACCGCACCGGCGTTCGTGTGGAGGTTCCCCTCAACAAGAAGGGCGCGGAGATCCTCTTTGTCGCGCCTTCCGGCGACTATTTCGCCGACCCGGGAACTTACACCTGCATGGGTTACCTCATGCTCTTCCATGAAATCGGCCTGAATTATACCTTCAGCACTTATGCCTCCGAAGGGGGAAATTTCGGTCTCTTCATGTCTCATGAGATGGTCAAGCGCCTCAATGCCAAGATCTATGCCGAGGCGAAGCGGCTGGGGGTCAAATGGATCCTCGGGGGAGAATGCGGCCATATGTGGCGGGTCATTCAGCAGTATATGGACACTATGAACGGTCCGGCCGATTTCCTCGCAGAGCCGGTTTCCCCGATCACCGGGACGCGATTCGAAAACGCCCGCTCCACGAAGATGGTGCATATCACCGAGTTCACGGCTGATCTAATCAGGAGTGGAAAGCTGAAATTGGATCCGCACCGGAACGATCATCTCCGGATCACCTTCCACGATTCCTGCAATCCTGCCAGGGCCATGGGCCTTTTCGAAGAGCCGCGGTATATCATCCGGCATGCGGCGCGCCATTTCTACGAGATGCCGGAGGAAACCATCCGTGAAAAGACCCTCTGCTGCGGCGGCGGGGCGGGGCTCGGAAATGACGAGAACTTTGAGATGCGGATGCGGGGTGGGATGCCCCGGGCGATGGCGGTCAAACACGTGCATGAGAAGCATGGTGTCAATCGCCTGGCCTGCATCTGCGCCATCGACCGGTCAACCCTGTCCTCATTGATGGACTACTGGGTGCCCGGTGTGACCGTGATGGGCGTCCACGAACTGCTGGCCAATGCCCTCATCATGACCGGGGAAAAAGACAGAACGACGGACCTGCGGGGTGAACCGTTAAAGGAAAGAACAGACGATGAAACTCCATGACCACGGAAAAATTCTCGCCGGGATCGTGGTTTTTTTGATCGCGGCCACCCTCCCGTTCTGGTACGGCAGGGGAACGGCGGTGTCTCCGCCGGATCTTCGGCTGGACACACCGGTCATCCAACAGTTGCAGGATAAGAGATGCGTGGAGGCCACCTCCTTCATGCGCTCAAATCACATGAAACTTCTCAACACCTGGCGTGACAGCGTCGTCCGGGAGGGGAACCGTTCCTACAGGGCCACGGACGGGAAGGTCTATCATGCAAGCCTGACCGGGACCTGCCTGAAATGTCATAGCAACAAGGGGCAGTTCTGCGACCGGTGCCATGATTATGCCGGGTCCAAGCCCGCCTGCTGGAACTGTCACATCATCCCCGAGGAGGTCCGGTGATGGCACCCACGCGAAGGGAATTCCTGATTATAGCCGGTCTTTCAACCATCGGCGTGGCCTGTCCGCCCCTGGCCAGGATCATCTCTGCAAAAACCGGAACACCTTCATCTCGAAATATTTCTCCGGTGGCGCCGGTTGTCGCCCCGGCCCTGACGGCGAAGGGTTGGGGGATGGCGGTCGATGTGAGGAAATGCCCGGATGGCTGCAGGGACTGCATCGATGTCTGCCATCTCACGCACAATGTCCCCGATTTCGGCAATCCCAAGGATGAGATCAAATGGATCTGGCAGGAACGTTTTGAGGATGTCTTTCCTGCCGAGAACCATCCCTACATCCGGGAAGCCTCGAAGAAACGCCCCATGCTCGTTCTCTGTAATCACTGCGACAACCCGCCCTGTGTGCGGGTCTGTCCCACAAGTGCCACCTTCAAGAGGGCGGACGGCATCGTGATGATGGATTATCACCGCTGCATCGGGTGCAAAATCTGTCTGGCCGCCTGTCCCTACGGGGCAAGAAGCATCAATTTCCGGAATCCCCGACCCTTTATCCGTCAGCTCAATCCCGATTTCCCGACACGCAGCAAGGGGGTGATTGAAAAATGCAATTTCTGCGAGGAGCGTCTGTCCCGGGGTATGCTCCCGGCCTGCGTAATGGCCTGTCCGGAAAAGGCCCTGGTTTTTGGGGACGTGGAGAACCCGCGATCGGTTGTCCGGCAGCTTCTCGACAGGAAATTCTCGATACGCCGAAGGGCGGAGCTGGGGACAAAGCCGCAGGTCTATTATATTCTGTGAGGATGCCATGCTAGAAAAAGCTTTGACAGGAAGCCGCCGATACGCGATCTGGATGGCCATTCTGCTGACCCTTTTCGGGATGGGAGTATTTTTCTACCTCCGCCAGCTGGATTACGGCCTGGGCATCACCGGCATGAGCCGGGATGTCTCCTGGGGGCTCTATATCGCCCAGTTCACGTTTCTCGTCGGGATTGCGGCCTCGGCGGTGATGCTGGTTCTGCCCTACTATCTTCATGACTACAAGGCCTTCGGAAAGATCACCGTCCTGGGGGAATTCCTGGCCATCGCGGCCGTGATCATGTGCATGACCTTCATTTTTGTCAATCTCGGCCAGCCTGCACGGGTCCTGTATGTCTTTCTCTATCCCTCCCTGACGTCGGTGCTCTTCTGGGATATGGTCGTTCTCAGTGTTTATCTCCTGTTGAACATCATCAGCGGTTGGACGGTACTGTCATCGGACAAGAAAGGCATCCCGCCTCCCGCCTGGGTGAAGCCCCTGATCTATCTCTCCATCCCCTGGGCCATCAGCATCCATACCATGACGGCTTTCATCTATGCCGGCATGCCTGGCAGGAGTTTCTGGCTCACGGCCATCATGGCCCCCCGCTTTCTCGCCGCCGCCTTCGCTTCCGGCCCGGCCCTGCTGATCCTTTTCTGTCTGGTTCTGAAGCGATTCGGAGGGTTTGATGCCGGCAAGGAAGCGATTCAGGCGATGGCCAAGATCGTGGCCTATGCCCTGGTGACGAGCATCTTCTTCGTGCTGGTGGAGCTTTGGACCGTTTTCTACGGCCAGATACCGGAACACATGGAGCACTACCGGTTTCTTTTCGCGGGCCTCAAGGGTTATGACACCATCGCAAACTGGATGTCCGTCTCGGTCGTCTGCGCTGTGGCGGCCCTTGTGCTGCTGATCGTTCCCCGGACCCGGAAAAAGGAACCTGTCCTGGCCGTGGCCTGTGTCGCCGTGTTTCTGTCCATCTGGATCGAGAAAGGCCTCGGTCTGCTGGTGACGGGCTTCGTCCCATCGCCCTTGGGACATATCACCCGATACACACCGACCGGACCGGAAGTCACCATTGCGATCGGTGTCTGGGCCTTGGGGTTTCTGATCATCACCGTGCTTTATAAAGTATTTATCGCCGTCAGAAAAGCTGACTGAAGCGATATTCCAGACTCTTCCGCAGGGTGCAGGCGGAATCGTTCCCCCCTTGCGCTGCAAAATGCCCCCATCCAGGGATCTGGCGAGCTTTACCTTGACAATAAAAATTCGTTTGGTATGATTTAACGGCTGTCAAATCAGAAGGGATGACTATGAAAGAGCGGCTGAAAAAGTTAATCACCCTATCACCTCTGAAAATCACCCTTTTCATTATTTTTCTCGCCCTGATCCTGTTCTTTATGGATTTCACATTTCTCCGCTTCATGGAATTGAAAGCCCTGGATTTGAGGATGGTCTCACGAGGCAAAATGGCATCCGGCGGCGAAACGATCATCGTGACCATCGATGAAAAAAGTCTCAGTGAACTGGGGCGGTGGCCCTGGCCCAGGACGATCATGGCAAAACTGGTCGATCAGCTCAAAGCTTACGGTGCCAAAACGGTTGGATTTGACATCATCTTTGCAGAACCCGATGAAAATTCAAGTCTGAAAGCCATCAGCGAGTTGTCAAAAGATGTTCAAAAAATGAAGGTTCCGGATAAAAGGATCGGGGTGCTGCTCGAAAACAGGCGAAGGACAGCCGATACAGACGCCGCCCTGGCAAGGTCTGTCGGGCGGGCAAAAAATGTGACGCTGGGTTATTTTTTTCATACCTCCAGCAGAGATGTCGCTCATTTGACTGAAAAAGAGATCGCGGCAGATGCTGCCCTGGTCGCCGGCTCCAGATACCAGATGATTCAATCTTCTAAAACAACAGATGAAGATGCCTTCATCAAAGCCTATTCCGCCGTGGCAAATCTCAAGCCACTGTCCAAAGCGGCAGAAAACTGCGGCTATTTCAATGCGTTTCCCGACAGTGACGGGGTCATCCGGTGGGCACCGCTGGTCATCCGGTTTCAGGACAATTACTATTCGCCCCTTTCCATATCCATGCTGACACAATACCTGGATTGGCCGGCATTGACCCTGAAAATAGCGGAATTCGGTGTTGAGTCCGTCATCCTGGACAAGTATCAAATTCCCACAGACGAAGCAGGCAGGCTTTTGATCAACTATCTCGGACCGGCAAAAACCTTTCCGCATTATTCAATCACCGATGTGATTCACAAACGTTTATCCCCCAACCTGTTTAAAAATAAAATGGTCATTGTCGGCGCCACCGCTGTCGGGATTTACGATCTGCGGGTTACACCCTTCAGTGCCGTTTATCCGGGGGTGGAAATCCATGCCACGGTAATCGACAATATCCTCCACCAGAATTTTCTCGTCCATTCGGGTTGGACAAAGTTTATCGATGTATGCGCCATTATCCTGCTGGGTTTGCTGGTTGGCATAACCGTTCCCCGCGCAAAAGCGGCTCAGGGCATTCTGCTGATCCTCATCCTGCTCGGCCTTTTTACTTTAATGAACGGCTATATCTTTGCTCACTTTAACATCTGGCTGAATCTGATCTATCCCACCCTGACGATGATGACCATCTATCTGGGAATCACCGTCTATCGTTACATGACCGAAGAAAAGGAAAAGAAGAAGATCCGCGGGGCCTTCCAGTATTATCTGACGTCTTCCGTCATCAATGAGATGCTGAAAGATCCTTCCAAACTCAAGCTGGGCGGGGACAAAAAGAACCTGACCGTGCTCTTCTCGGATATCCGGGGATTCACAAGCTTCTCGGAAACCATGACGCCGGAACAACTGGTTCATCTGCTCAATGAGTATCTGACGGCCATGACGGATATTGTCTTCAAATATGACGGGCTTCTCGACAAATACATGGGTGACGCGATCATGGCCGTCTACGGCGCCCCTCTGGATCAGCCTGATCACGCCCTCCGGGCCTGCCGTACCGCTCTGGACATGATGAAAGAACTGAAAAAACTGCAGAAAAAGTGGGCGGAAGAGGGCCAGCCGATTCTTGATATCGGCATCGGCATCAGCAGCGGCGATATGGTCGTCGGAAACATGGGCTCTCAGATGCGATTTGATTATACCGTTATGGGTGACAGCGTAAATCTGGGATCCCGCCTGGAGAGCATTAACAAGGAATATGGAACGAATATTATTATTAGTGAATATACCTATGAAGCCGTCAAGGATTTTCTCCTTTGCCGGGAGCTGGATTCCGTGAGAGTCAAGGGTAAGAATCTGCCCGTGAAGATTTATGAGCTTCTGGGAGAAAAGAAGGATACTACGGATACTGAAGAGTATGCAGAGCTGATCCGTCGTTTTAACGAAGCCCTGGAAAAATACAAGCAGGCTCACTGGGACGAAGCGATTGCCTCTTGCCATCAAGTTCTGGAGATCAGACCGGATGATCCCCCCTCCTGCCTGTATATCCAACGTTGTGAAGACTTGAAGGAAAATCCACCCCCGATACCCTGGGATGGGGCGTTCACCATGACGAAGAAGTAACCCGGAGAAGTCATTGGAAATTTGGAATGAGGAAAGACAGGATTCATGGCAGCAAAAGAGGAACAGCGATATAGGAGCTGGGTAGAAGTCAACCTAGATCACTTTACCCACAACTGGAATGAGATGAAGCGTCTGGTGGGTCCCGCCGTTAAGATCATGCAGGTGGTGAAAGCCGATGCTTACGGCCATGGCGCGATGGAAATCGCTCATGTCGCGCTGAAAAACGGCGCAGCCTGTCTCGGTGTCGCCAACGCCGATGAGGGCGTGCAGCTCCGGGTCAGCGATATCCCTGCGCCGATTGTCATTTTGAGTCCCTCGCCGGATTATGAAATCAGTCAGATCATCAAGTACAACCTCATCCCATCAGTCTCCGACATCGGTTTTGCCCGGGAGCTGCAAAAACGCTTTAAGAAAGCGGGCATCCAGGCACCGATTCACATTGAAGTCGATACCGGGATGGGCCGCGGCGGCACGATCCATTATGAGGCCTTTGACATGATCCGGGAAATCCTTGAATTTCCAAATATCATCATCGAAGGGATCTTTACCCACCTGGCGTCCAGTGAGGTGACCATTGAATATAACGACCGGCAGTGGCATCTGTTCAAAGAACTGCTGGATAAACTGGAGTCTCATCAAATCCGGATTCCCATCCGACATATGTCCAACAGCGGGGCCATTCTTAATTACCCGCAGTTCCATCTGGACATGGTTCGCCCGGGCATCATGTCCTATGGCATTTATCCATCCCCTGAAACCAGAAGCAAGGCAAACCTCACCCCGGTCATGAGTTTCAAGACAAGAATCGTTCTGATCAAAGAATTCCCGGAAGGTTACAGTATCGGCTATAACCGGACCTACATGACCCACAAACCGACCAGGATCGCGACGATCCCCGTCGGCTACGGCGATGGTTACGGGGTGCTTCTCTCGAATCAGGGCGAAGTCATCATCCGGGGGAAAAGGGCTCCCATCGTGGGACGGGTTTCCATGGACATGTGTACCGTCAATGTCAGTCATATTCCGGATTGCCAAATCGGTGACGAGGTGGTGATCCTGGGCAGGCAGGGCGAAGAAATGATCACCGCCAATGAGATTGCGGACCGGATCAAAACCATCAGTTATGAGATCTTGTGTGCCCTGGGCAAACGGGCGCCGCGGGTCTTTCTGCAAAAGGGAAAACCCGAGACCGTGGCCCCCCGCCTCCGGCGGGTCTATATCCCCGATGAGGAAAAATCCATTGCCCGGATCGACAACATCATCCGGCACTGCTTCCAGACAAGGGCGCGAAATGAGGAATTGGGTGATGCCATTTATTACGAGATGTTTGAAACCCTGTTTGGCAAAGAGGACCGGCAGCTGGAGCTGAGAACAAACTTTCGCTATGACATCCGCATCGCAGAATTCACGGAAGAAGAGATCTTATCGGATCACCTGACCGGAGAGGATTTCAAAGTCACCACTCTGATTGAATATACAAAGTCCTTCAGCCATCCCGTCTTTATGATCGGCTGCGCTCTGAATAACGAACAGTTGGCCTTGTTATTCGATGATAAGCGGTGTGAATACCGTTGGCTGCTCGGTCAAAGGGACGATGCGATCACAGAGAAGGATTTCCGGGTCAGCCGGGTACGCATTGACGATGAGGATATCCCGATCATCCGCACAGTAATGACGGAGCGGGGCTATGAGGTTTGGTGCGGCAGCGATGACCTGAAGAAAAAAGTCAACCGCCAAACCAAGATTGCCATCGAGATCGTGACTAAAAAATCGAAGCACAACAACCTGTTCTCCGTTTATCTGGTCTATCCCACACGAGGGCTGGATATCCGTTTCCATTACGAGGGGGCTCATATTAAAAATGTCCGGGAAATCAGTTTTTTCGCCGGCCGGCATCCCTACCCGGAGATCATCCGGGAAAAAGAGAAATCCATCAAGCTCCGGATCAGCGACGACGAATGGATTTTTCCCAACAGCGGCGTAACGTTCATCTGGGATTTATAAAACATGTCAAGCGTTCCGCAACTTTTTTCATATCCATTATATAAAAAGGACCCTGCCGGTCTATGAAACAGTTGCGCGTTGGAATTATTCTGGGAGGGATGTCGTCGGAACGGGAGGTATCCCTGAACAGCGGCCGGAATGTCTACGACAACCTGGACCGGGAACTTTATACGGGGATCCCCATCTTTATGGATGCCGGGGGAAGGCTGTGGATCATCCCCTGGCAACTTGTTTCCCAAAACACGACGATGGACATCTCCGATCATCTTGAAGATACGGCCCGCCGGATTCCCTACGAGAGCCTGAAGGCGGAAATTGATTTCGCCTTCATCTCCCTGCACGGCAAGTACGGTGATGACGGCTGCATCCAGGGCCTACTGGAACTCCTGAGGATCCCTTACACCGGTCCCGGGGTCCTGGCCTCCGCCTTGGGTATGGATAAGTATCTCCAGCAGAAAATCCTTCAGGCGGAAGGGATTGACGTGCCGCGCAGCATGATCATCCGCGCCTGGGCCTGGCAGGAAAATCCCGAGGCCATCCAGCAGGAGATCCTGGACAAGTTTTCCTTTCCCTGCTTTACCAAACCAACCCGCGAGGGCTCCAGCGTCGGCGTCACCCGAGTGAACGATCCGGACAGCCTGGAGCAAGGCCTCACCGAGGCCCTGAAATGGGATAACGCCGTACTGGTGGAGGAGTACCTCGACGGGATCGAATTTTCCGCCATCGTCCTGGAAGAAGACGGTCAGGCCAAAGCGCTGGAACTGACGGAGATCTATCCGCAAAGCGCCTATTACACCTATGACGACAAGTACATGCCCGGCCGCTGCCGTAAATTCACTCCTCCCAAAAACATCCCCGGCGACAAGGCAGACCAGATCAAGCAATATGTGCTGCGGGCTTACCGCGCTCTCGGTTTCCGCTCCTATGGCCGGATTGACGGATTCTATCTGAAAGACGGCCGGATTCTGATTACCGATCCCAACTCCTCATCCGGCATGGCTCCGTCTTCATTCTTTTTTGAGCAGGCCGCCAGCGCCGGTTTGCTTCCCGCGACGATCATCTCCACCCTCATTCAGAATGCCCTCATCATCCATCAGGAAAAGCACGGACCTCTTTAAAATAGGTTCATCCGGTTGATAGTTGATTGAAATGTTATTTTTCTGATTCAGGCAATACATTCAACATTTCAATCCGTAAGGATGGTTGTTGTTTCCTCAATAATTATGATACGTGTAATCAGTATGTGATCATACTGGGGATAGCGTCACGCTTCATAAAGGGGGTGTGGATTGAACCCCAGCATCTTAATTCCAAAAAATAAGGAGAAAAAGAATGAAAAAGTTAATGGTGTTGATTGCTGTGACGGGATTTGTGCTTCTAGGCTTCAGCTGAATGGTATTTGCATGGGATCCATGACACGGCCCGTGAAAATCAGTGTTTAACCTCCTTTAATCCTCGCTTTCAGCCATCGCCAGGGGAAAAGCATCGAAACGGTCCGCTGGTATTCCTGGTATTTCTCGCCAAACTCGCGCACCAGTTTCCGCTCCTCCAGAACGGCCCCGATCATGAAATAGACACTGATAACCATGTTGATCAGGATCGTTGATGCACTCATGTCTTGCGCCCATACGATTAGAATGCCGCCCAGGTACCAGGGATGACGGATGATCCTGTGAATGTCCGACACTACGAACGTGCTGTTG
>Ga0208102_1000054_pt1 | contig 73448 bp, 61 predicted proteins | sample CryBogmetaGMA17M_FD_184549 | JGI IMG/M metagenome (GOLD analysis project Ga0208102, IMG submission 184549) | Freshwater microbial communities from Crystal Bog, Wisconsin, USA - MA17M (SPAdes) | ecosystem: Environmental > Aquatic > Freshwater > Lake | place: Crystal Bog, Wisconsin, USA...
ATGCAATTGTTCCGACAGGCTCGGATTTTCGGAATGGGACCCAGGGGCGCGGGAAGGACCCTTTTCTATCGTTAAAAGGGACAGAATTTTCTGTGCCAGTGGGTGTATGTCTTCCGTCACGGGGACGGCGAATTCTGAAAGCGCGGGACCCAGAAGTTCTTCCAGTCCAGTCCCCCGGGAGACCACCACCGGACAGCCCATGGAGAGCGCTTCCAAGCAGACGATACCGAAGGTCTCCAGTCGGGAGGGAAAGACACAGAGGGTCGCTTTTTTAAAATAATCCCGGATCGAATCATGGCTGACCTGTACGAGAAAGGAAATGGCGCCGGCATACTTTTCCGGAATCCGGTTTTTCCAGTATTCCAGAAAAGTCGAACCATATTCGTTCCAGTAACAGTCCCGGCCGATGAAAATGATCCGGGGAATAGCCGGATGCATCTGGTCGGCGATCTCAAAATAGGCCTTCAGCAGCAGATCGGCGCCCTTAATCCGGTCCAGCCTGCCTACGAATAGAATAAGCGGTTCCTGGGGCTCTTCCCGTATTCCTGTCTTTTCTGGACGGAAAAGATCGAGATCGACCAGATTCGGTATGATCCGGGCGGCTTTGCGGATACCCAGCCGCTGCTGGACCTCCTCCCAGGCACTGACCGTGGGGGAAACGATCCTCGGGGCCAGATGGACGCAGAGGTCCTCCATGGCCAGAAGCGAGCGGACATCGGGGAGCTCCGTGATGCTTGGAGATATTCCCGGCCTATCTCCCTCACGAACTGAGATGACCTCGTGGTTCATCCCGTTGATCGTCAGAAGAAATTCCGTGTCGTCATAAGCGCCGGTCCCTGATCGCAGCAAGAGAAAGAGGCCCTCGGCATTGAAATCCGCAAAGATCACCAGATCCGGTCGGATCTCCGGATAGATCTCATCAAAACGCCGGGCAACTTCCGCCGCATAGAAGAAATGTTGTGGCGGCCCTGCTTGTATCGGTGGAACATCGACAAAAAAGAGGGGGGCCTCACCGTAATGGGATCTGTAAAGCGTCTCGTCAAAATTCTCCGGCCTTCGGGATAAAAGGGAGACCCTATGGCCGTGACGCTTCAAAAAAGCGGCGAGGCTCTTGAACTGGGTGCCGATCCCCCCGTAGTGGAATGGCACCAGTTCCCTGGTTACAATGAGGATGCGTTTTCCGGACATAGGAACAAAATGAAGAGATGACTCCTGAGCGCTGGAACGGACAGAGGGGGTCATTGACCAAAGCTCCCAGGATGGTCTGAAACATTGGCAGTGATCTTTCTGTATTGAAACTGGAAGGGATAGTAGATGAGATACCAGATCGGGTGCGTTTCATCCCGCAACGACTCGAATTGCATGGCCAGCTCAATCAAATCGAGAATCTCCTGGGTCTCCACCTGTGGGGTGTTGTTGACGGTATAATGAATTGTGTATCCTTCCCCGCCCTTGAGGATGTTCCGGAAACGGATATCGACTACAATCCGGTCCCCGGATTTCAGGATGGGAAAGGCAAAACGGGACTCGAAAGACGTGGCATGCGTGATCTCGATACCGTTCCGGTTGCGGATCAGGATACAGCAGCTAAGAAAATCGATCTCCTTGTAGCATTCGATATAGGCCCGCACCGTGATCCACTCGTTGAAGCGGAATGCCACGGCGGGTTCCCCCTGCTGATTGAGCAGCTCCATGGCCATGACACGGGCGCCGCCCGTTCCGTATCGGTAAGGTTGCACACGTTCCGTAAAGGCAGGATCCACTTTGAATACCTCAACGGTGTCGACACCATTGGGCGATCCCGAATTTTCGGGATGGGCAGTCTCCTCCTGATCCGCCCCGGTACCGATTTTGGCCGCGGTTACCGGATCATCCACGGGAGCACCCTGTTCCACATTCAGCAACTCCCGGGCGGGGGATTCAGATTCCGGCGATGCCCGATAGATCAGTTGCCTCATGTCCCTCAGATACTGATCGGTCACGCTCAGGGCTTCTCCCGCGGCCTTCACAACGCCCTGCTCGAGATAGATGGCCCTCCTGCAGAGGTTCGTCACGGAGGACGTGTCATGGCTGACGAACAGGAGCGTCACGCCACTGTCGATCATCTTCCTCATCATCAGCATGCACTTGGACTGGAAAAAGATATCGCCCACAGCCAGGGCTTCATCGACGACAAGGATCTCGGGATCGACCTTCGTGGCGACCGCAAAGGCCAGCCTGACGAACATCCCGCTGGAGTAGGACTTCATGGGCTGATGGATGAAATCGCCGATATCGGCAAAGGCCAGGATGTCATCCACTTTTGCATCCATCTCTTCCCGGGAATAGCCCATGATGGTACCGCTGAAATAGGTGTTCTCCAGCCCCGTCATTTCGGGATTGAAGCCGATCCCCAACTCCAGAAGGGCCGACACCTTTCCCCTGACCTCCAGATCGCCGCCGGAAGGCGTCAGTACCCCGGCGATGATCTTGAGCAGGGTGGATTTCCCCGACCCATTCTTTCCGATGATCCCGAATGTCTCACCTTTCCTGATCTCAAAACTCACATCCTTCAGGGCGTAAAAATCATGATGGTAGCTCCTGCGGAAGGGATGGAGGGATTCCTTGAGACGGTCTACGGAGCGGTCGTAGAGTTTGTAGACTTTGGAGAGATTATAAGCGCGAATGGCAACACCATTGCCGTCGGGAGAGCCCTCGCGACCCAGTTCCGAACCCATGATATCCGACTGCACTTTCATGATCACTCCGTTATCCTACCATCACAGCACATCGGCAAAGTGCGGCCTCAGTTTCAGAAAGATGATCGCCCCAAGGACAAAGATGATGCCGGTGAGGATCCAGAATTCGAGTGTCCAGCGGGGATATTCCCAGAACCAGATCCCGGAAATGAAGCTGTTGCGGTAACCCTCGGTGATGTAGAAGACGGGATTGAGCTTCATCAGGGTCTGATACTTTTCCGGCACCATGCCGATATTCCAGAGGATGGGGGTGAACCAGAAGCCGAACTGGAGAAACATCGTCACCACCTGGCCGACATCCCTCACGAAGACGACGAGAGAGGAGGTAATCCAGGACAGGCCCACCAGCATGACGATCATGGCGAAGAGATAATAGAAGACCTGGAGATTGCACAATCTGGGCCTGTAGCCATAGGCGAGAAAGGCCAGAAGGATGATACCGATGAAGAAAAGGTGGATGAAGAGGGCCGAGAGGATCTTGATGATGGGGATCACGCTCACCTTGAAGACGACCTTTTTCACCAGGTAACTGTACTCCAGGATGGAGCTGGTGGCGTTACCCAGGCCCTCGGAAAAAAAGAACCAGGGAATGATGCCGGCAATCAGCCAGAGGATGAAGGGATAGTTCCCCACCGAAGGCGTCCTGAAGCCGACCTCGAAGACAAACCAGAGCAGGAGGATCGTGATCGTCGGCTGCACGAAGGCCCAGAGGAAGCTCAGATAAGAGCCCCGATACCGGGACTGGATGTCCCGACGCGCCAGGGTATAGACAAGACTCCTGCTTCTAAACAGGGTGACGACAAAACGCAGGAAAAGAAGACTCAGATATTTGATTCTGTTCATTGTCCCCTTGCCGCCATCTCAACGGGCGCCATAATTCTTATCCATCCACTGGCGATAGGCGCCGCTCCGGACATGCTCAATCCAAGCGGTGTTGGCAAGATACCAGGCAATCGTCGCATCAAGCCCCTGGCCAAAGTTCACCGTCTGCCGCCAGCCCAGTTCCCGTTTGATCTTGTCGCAGTTGATGGCGTATCGCCGGTCATGACCCGGTCGATCCTTCACATAGGTGATGAGCCTTTTACAGGCCTCCGGATCCTTTCCGAGAACACCGGCCATCTTTTCGCAGAGCGTGTTCACCAGAAGGATGTTTTCCCATTCGTTCTCGCCGCCCACATTGTAGGTTCCCCCAAGATGGCCCCCTTTCAGAATCGCCCAGACGGCGCCGTTGTGGTCGTCCACAAAGAGCCAGTCGCGGATATTGCGTCCGTCGCCGTAGACGGGCAGAGGTTTTTCCTCTTTGATGTTGAGGATCATCAGCGGGATCAGTTTCTCGGGAAACTGGTAGGGACCATAGTTGTTGGAGCAGTTGGAGAGGGTAACCGGCAGGCCATAGGTATGCCAGTAGGCCATTACCAGGCGGTCCGAGGAGGCCTTGGACGCCGAATAGGGGCTGTGTGGATCGTACGGCGTATCCTCAAAGAAGAACCCTTCATCCCCCAGGGACCCGTAGACCTCATCGGTGCTGACATGATGGAAAAGGACGTCGTTCCGGTTTTCCCAGAAGGCCCGTACCGCCACCAGCAGGGTGAATGTCCCCTGGATGTTGGTCCGGACGAACTCGCCCGGGCCGCAGATGGAACGGTCCACATGAGATTCGGCAGCGAAATGTACCAGCGTATCGATCTCATGTTTTTTAAGAATCGCCGCAACTGCCTCAAAATCACAGATATCGGCCTTTTCAAAAGAATACCGTTTGCCGCCCCACTCTTCAACGATATCGGTCATATTTTCCGGATTACCGGCATAGGTCAGCTTATCCAGATTCACAACCTTTCCCGCAAAATCCGTTTTCTTAAAAAGATACCGTATAAAATTGGCGCCGATGAATCCGGCGCCGCCCGTCACCATAATGTGGTTCAACGCTCTCATGTCTTTCCTTTCCTTGATCCTTGAGCTGGGATGCGGGTCCATTCTTTTATGATCATCAATTCGATGATGTTGCAAGCACAGTCAAGCTGCGCATGAATGGCTCCAGAGCCTCCTGCCAGGACCGGATAGGGATTTTGAACACCTCTTTGATCTTCTCCTTGGACAGGTGAGAATTGGTGGGTCGCAAAGCTTTGGTGGGATACTGTTCGGTCCTGATGGGAACGAGTCTGACCTCTCGATCGAGGAGATGATACCTCCTGGCCAATTCCAGGATCAGAGTCGCAAATTCAAACCAATTCGTCCTGCCCTCATTTGTAAAGTGGAAAGTCCCATATTGAAGGGTGTCCCGTGTAATGATCTGCAGGATGGCATCGGCCAAATCACCGGCAAGGGTGGGACTTCCCCACTGATCGTATACAACCCTCACCTCATCCCGCTCCTGAAACAGCCGGAGCACGGTCCGGACAAAATTGCTGCCATCAGGGCCATAGAGCCAGGCCGTCCGCAGAATGACGTGGCTGTCGATATTTTCCCGGACATAAAGCTCTCCCTGCAACTTGCTGCGGCCATAGATCCCCAGAGGGTTCGGGACATCCTCCTCCAGATAGGCCCCCTCTTTGCGGCCATCAAAGACATAATCCGTGGAGATGTGGAGAAACCGGGCCCCCTTTTCCCTGGCCAGAAACGCGAGGTTCCTGACGCCGTCCCCGTTGATCCGAAAGGCCTGTTCAGGCTCATCTTCCGCCCGGTCCACCGCCGTGTAGGCGGAACAGTTGACAATCCAGGAAAGAGCCAATGGACCTGAAAACTCGCTCAATGCCTGCCGGTCTGCAATATCCACGTCCAGGTCCGTGGCGACATGCTCCAGGTTAAGCACCTGCAAACGGCGATACACCTCTGTGCCCAGCATGCCCCGATTGCCGACCAGCCAGATCATGATCGGCGTTCCATGATATTCATCAGATACTCTCCATACTGATTCTTCAGGAGCGGTTTTGCCAGCTCTTGAAGCTGCGCTTTCGTGATATACCCCCGGTTGTAAGCGATCTCTTCCAAACAGGCCACCTTCAACCCCTGGCGATGTTCGATCGTGGCGATGAAATTGCTCGCCTCCAGAAGACTCTCATGGGTGCCCGTATCGAGCCACGCCATGCCCCGTCCCAGAATTTCAACCTTCAATTTTCCACGGAGAAGATACTCCCGGTTTACATCGGTGATCTCCAGCTCCCCCCGGGGCGAAGGCTTCAACTGCTTTGCAATGCCGACCACATCGTTGTCATAGAAATACAGGCCGGTCACGGCGTGGTTCGATTTGGGCCTGCTGGGTTTTTCCTCGATACTGACCACCTCTTGCTGACCGTTGAACTCAACAACGCCGTAGCGTTCCGAGTCTTTCACATAATAACCGAAGACCAAGGCGCCCTGCGTCAGCTGTCCGGCCTTGGAGACTGTGTCGCAATTCGAAAAACGGGTGAAAATGCTTATTTTTAAGAGGGGTTTTACCACTAAAATTGAAAAATAATTCATTATAGGTCATTTTAAGAAGCCTCTTTTTTCGTCAAAATAATTGTGACACAGTCTCTTGGCCAGGATGCCTGAAAGTCCATACCCGTAGAAGATATTGTCCCCGAGAATCAGACATGCATTATCCTGCCCGATGAAAGGCTCACCGATGATGAACGCCTGGGCCAGACCGTCCGGGCTAGGCTGTTCGGCATAGTCGATGGAGAGGCCCAGATGCCTGCCTGAATTAAACAGCTCCCGGTAAAAGGGCAGGTCCCGAGGTGTCGAGATGATGAGGATCTCACGGATACCGGCCAACATCAGAATCGAAAGGGGGTAGTGGATCATGGGTTTGTCGAATACGGGGAGGAGCTGCTTTGAGATCGACGTCGTAATCGGATAGAGTCGGGAACCGCTGCCGCCAGCCAGGATGATGACCTTCATGGAAACCTCCAAAGATAATTTAAAAATGAGTCTTCCCTGCGGCTTCCGCGCAACGGGAATTCACCAACATCTTGAATATATTGGACGCCTGATTCTCAGGAATAACCATTTGAAATCTTTCAAAGGGAATCTAAATTTCTCCTGAACAGATTCCGCTCATTCAAAAGGCCTTTCTCATCGAGGCCGTTTCGATATACCCAACCGAAAAAAAAAGCAACCCCCAGAGCAATTACCGCACCGGCCAGGATGTACATGAGAATCCTCAATTTGGAGGTATGAGGTGCCGGACCGATCCGAGTCAGGAGCAATATGGGATCTTCCGCAGTGACCGTGGTTTCGAGGGTCAAGACGTTTCCATCATTTTGAAGCGAAACGATGTCTCTCGACGGTAAAAGGGAATTCAGGGGTACTCTTAAGGGTTGCTCTCCCCGATACCGAATCGTAGTATCATAGATCTTCATTTGCGCCGGGGCTCTGCTGGGATCGAAACGGAGAGCACGGATATTCCGACCCGGGAAAGAAAAATCTAATATGACCGGAATATTCGTCTGATAAACAACCTGCTTGATCGAATCATTTTCATTAAATCCTTTGCCTGTATCATAAAATAACTGTGTCTCCACGGGTTTTGAAGATTCGATCTTCATTGTGACCCGATGATAAGGAGGATCAGTCTGACTGACAAAAAAACCTAAGACACCTCCTGTTAGGCAGAGGATAAAAAGGAAAAGATAGGACGAGCCGTCAGTCTTCATGGGTCAGGTTCCTGGAATCAGCCCTCATGGACAAAGAGGGGATAATGACGACCAGAAACAGAGGGAGCGTCTGGGTCGTGATGCGATTCCAGGATGCTGCAACGAGCCAATGGACATCCGAGGGATGGAAGATCACAATGATAAAGGAAGAAAATAACATCAGGACAGGGACCAGCAATCGAGAACGGCCATCATTCCCCTTGACGAAACCAAGATAGACTGAGGAAAGCAGCAGACCCCACAGAACAATATTCCACTGCCTGACATCCGCCCACATTATTGCGATGGATTTCGCCGTCGGCATCAAGCGGTGCAGGGCGCGAACCAGCGTATGATAGTCGAGATTCAGTCCCAAAAGGGCATGGGATTTAAGATGAAGGGCCGTCCTAATCCAGAGGAACCAGGGTGTATAGAGCAGCAATAACGGAGTTATATATAATACACATGCTATGAATAGATTTTTGGGCCTGCAGGATAGGATCCAAATCAATCCCAACGAGGCATAAAAGAGTCCTTCGTTCTTTGTATAAGCGGCCGCCGTCGCAAACAACCCGCCGACGATCAGCTGTTGCCACTGGTCCCCCTTCCGCCAGGACAGGAGATATCCAAAACTACAAATCATCATCAACCAGAGAGGCGCCTCCGCATAACTCCAAGAAGAGATCAGAGGCACCATGGGAATGGAAACAAAAAGCGCCGCGCCTAAAAAGCCCAATGTATTATTATGAGACAAACGTTGGATAATGATACCGATTTCACAGGCACACAGCAGCATAAAAATCGGACCCCATGCACGGCTCCAGTTCTCCTCCCAGCCGCCTGCCCACCACCCGGAAAAGGCCCACAGTGAGGGCCATAAAAGTGGATAATCCGCCTGGTCGAAATGGGTCACATCCAAGAGAGGCCCTTGTCCGAGAGCCAGAACCTTGGCCTTTGCCCCCCAAATCGCCCAGGCATCCCAGTCATCCGGTACTACTACGACAGACATGAGGATGCTCCAGAGGAATACCATGGCAATTATAAAAATAAATAATATCAGGGCAATACTTAAGAATCGCCCCTCATGGAAATATCTTCCCCAATCCAAATATCTTTTATCTCGGAAATCTCGCACGTAATCAGGAATCTGACTGCTCCACACAACCCATCCGCAAATCCCCAAAGCAGATGTAAGCCAGAATCCATAAGTCGCTGTACCCGATAGGGATCTGGACAGCAGGGTGAAGAGGGTAAGTAAAAGACAGACTACGGCAATTCCTTCAGGAAAACTAAGATTTTTCATGCTGAAGTATCGTCTTCCCAAAATCACCATACCCCAGAGCGAAAGGAAGGAAAGGAGAAGTCCGCTTACTTTTGATGGATATCCTGATATCAGCCCTTTTTCAGGATAATCAGTATTTGTATAGAGTTTCCCGTCTTTTTCGGTTAGAAGGATATTCCCTTCCCCTGATGGTATGCGGGGAATGAGCAGATACTTGACATAGGATAACTGATCATGATTCCCTACCGCCCTGTAATTAAGATACCGGGGCCAGGTGCGATCGATTTTTTCTCCTTCTTTCAAAATTTCCAAGGAAATCCCCGCTCGTTTGCATACCACTATTCTCTGCTCATAGATGTCTTTATTGCCATAAAGGACACGCTCTCGTGTCCACCAGAGATGATACATCCCGGCCAATGCCGCAAGACTCGTCAAAATCCACAGAACCAGAAAAATCGCTATAATTCGATCTTGCAGACTTGCCGTGCGAATCCAGTCCCTCATCATCATACAATGCTCTTGAAAACGAAGAGATGATTGAATTCCAAGCTTCGATCGACAAATAGATTATACATCATCTAAAGCATGAATGCTTCATGGCCTTGGAACGCGGTATATCAGCACGTCTCTATTTTCAAAGAGCTTCTGAAACCGCCCGTCCTTTTCCAGATCGCGAACGAAATAGGTCGGATAAACCCCCAGATTCGTAATGGCCTCATCCACATCAGCAATTAGATGCTTTTTGATCACTACCGCACCGATCCCAAATTGCCGAAGCATCCTGATCCGTATATCGTCATCCCCTTTCCAGAACTCACGTAGCTTGTATTGCAGATACCATTCATGGGCATAGGGAAAGAGCCGGTAATTCCCTTCGGGGTACATGAAGATCCGCGGGGGCATAATGGGATGCTTCTGTAAATAGGATATCGCCTCCCGCGTACCTGCGGAAACATTCCTAAGATCATACGTCTTCTTAAGCACGTGGCCGCCCTGAAGAATCGCAATGGCCGCTACGATAGAAATGATGACCTTGGGCCGGGGAAATCTGACGACACCTTCAACGAAAGGCAGCAGGACAAAGAGAAGGCCGGGAAGGAAGAAACGCGCGTCCGGCGCCGTCCGCAAAAAATACGCAGATATAGCGATATACCAGGCACCCACGGCAAAGAGCCACCAACGTGATTCTGATTCCCCGTTTGGATCTTTATTTCGGCAACGGCGATAGCACAGGACGACACCGCCCACCATGATGACCAGCCACAGGATCCCTCCGCCATAAATGATGAAGTTTTCCGGGATACGAAGATCACCGGGATGATTGGCGATGATCTCCGCTTCGTAAAGTGTGACGGATTTGATCCTCTGTGTTTGTGCTTTTTCCGATGAAGATACGGCTGGCTTCGTATTACCGGGTTTTCCATTGCGCGAAGTCGCTGCGGGGAACTGCTCTCTATCCGAACTGCTGAACTTCTCCCTCATAATATAGGCAATTTTCTGTAATTGTTCCAGCGGATAGAAACCAGCACCTGCATATTTCTTCAGTGCCCATCCCGTACTCCAGATAAAGGATCCCAAGATGATCGTCGAAATCACCAATGCCGTCGCTGCATGACGCCAGGCGCCGGCTTTATATTCCCAGAATCCCATCAGAACGAAAAATGCCGGCAAGAAAATAAATGCCGAAATCTTAAAGCCGATTGCCAGAGCCATGAAGAGCGAGGCCCACAGCCACCTCCGCTTTCTCAGCAGATAGAATGCTGTCAAGACCTGTGCTGCCATGGGAATATCCTGATAGAAGGCCACGGAAAAGATGAGGCCGACCGGCAAAGACGCCAGCACCAGAAGATAGAGCACCGGCGCATAGGATTTTTTCTCTCTATGGGACCTGGCCAGGAGAAAAGCCATCCAGAGAAACTGGAGCCAGAATAAGGCATGGTAAACCTGTACGGCGTAGAATGATCCGCCGGTGATGCGAAAAACCATGGCGCCCAGGTAATGCCAGAGGCAGGAATGTGGGTAACAACGGACATCATCACTACCCCATCCCGTGGGAATGTGCGCATAGAAATTCGGTTGTGAAAGGTTTTTGGACTGGTCAACGAGCATGTAATAATGTGTGACCTCATCACCGATCATGGCCTGCGGCGTGACGATTCCCGTAATCAACACGGCCAGAAAAGAAAGTCCAATGATGATGGACGAAGCGATCTGTGGACCGGTAAATTGCCTGGTTGACCTGGATTTTTCTCTGATATCGTCACGGGGCTGAGAAATGGGTAGCACCGGTTCGGCAGGACCTCCTTCCTCACCAACCGCACTCTCTTCGGATTTCTGGCCGAAACTCAGGGCTACAACCTTATTTGACAGATCCTCAAGTTTCGCTTCCAGAATGGCGCATCGCTGGGCAATCTGCGTCTGCCTTTTCCGCATACCGGAAAGAGCAATAGAGAAATGAAAAGCGATGAGGAGCAGAAATGTAAAAACGATACCCACAACCGAGGTGACATACTGTGTTCCCAAAAGAAAACTGAAGAAGTCGAGGATACGGGGGAAGAAAGCTGTCACCAGAATGATCAGTCCCGTCGTAACCCACAGGATGGCATAACGTTCCTGCAGGTGGGACCTTCGTATCGCTTCCACGGTGATGACGACGACCAGGAAACTCAAAACAATCATCAGAATGCGGATCCGGGTAAGGAAGCTCGTATTGGCCAGAAAACGGAGAACCCGGGGATCGATCGCGATCAGGACCATGAAGAGACCAAGGAACAGCCCCCCGACGGCCCACAGAATTCTGATTCGTTTTTCCCAGATGCCCATGCCGATCCAGACGCAGATCAGAATGCCGAGGAAGGCCACGACAATGCGCGGCATAGTCGTTCCCGCCCACTGAGCAATAAAAATCTCCACCTTATTGACCAATTGCAAAAGATTCATAGGATATGTCTCAGATTCTCTTTGGCGAAACGGGAGTCGATGGGGCGGATCCGGTCCACGACGAGGGCAAGACCAACCTTCATCATATAGTACAGGGTTCCCCAAGTCCCGATGGAGGACCGACCTGCGGTCCGTCGGCGAAAGGTCACGGGCACTTCCCGTAAACTGAACCCATGGCGTCGTAACAGGGCGATGGCCTCCGGCTCCGGGTATTCCACGGGGTATTCATGGGCGAAATAACACAACAGTGGGCTGTTCACCAACCAGAAGCCCGAAGTAGGATCGGTGACGCGACTTTTACAGATGAAAGACAGGAACAGGGCAAGGATCTTGATGCCCAGGTAGCGAACCAGGTTGCTCACAAAGGCCGTCTCTCCCCTGAACCGCGACCCGATGATCAGATCCGCTTCTTCCTCCTCCATGGCTTTGATGAGTTTGGGAATTTCCGCCGGCGGGTGTTGACCGTCCCCATCGATCCGGATGACACAGCGGTAACCTTTTTCATAAGCGTACTGAAAGCCGGCCTGTACAGCCCCACCCACCCCCAGATTACAGGGCAGATCAAGGACAGGTACTCCCCTGCCCCCGACCACGCGGGCCGTCCAATCGGTGGATCCATCGTTGATCACAAGCACATTCGCCCTGGGAAGCGCCTGCTGCAGCTCATCTAAAAGAGGGCCAATGGCCTCCTCTTCATTGAAGACGGGGATAATGATCAGAATAGCCTGTAAATTCATATTATCCGTTTTTTCTGTAATCTACCATATCTCAGACTCTGAACCTCTACCTGCTGAATATTCTACCATTTTTTCAAAAGCTTCACAATTAAGAAACCAGGATATGCCGAAGAAACCAGAATGTGTGTCGCCATTGACCATGCGCGTAGATAGCAAACAAATAGAAACACGTCCCAATCAAAAGAAATTCGTATATCAGAACAGCAGCGGGCGATCTAAAGGTCTTTCCGATCGATGCCAAAACGGCGGATGCCGATCTGAAGATATTTCCGGTGATTATCCATTTGTTCACGAGTATATTGGAGATTTTGAATAGCATGTGCCATTATCTGCTGGCGGAAAATTAACGATGGCTATATTATTTACGGATAAGCACTTAATTCTGAGGTAATCTCAAAAACAAAGTGCAGTCCGGGACGCCGATCCGAAACCGTGAAGATCTGGAAAAGAAGACCCGATCATTTATGAGGACTCTCGTCAAACGGCCGGCACATGTCCGCAGTTACTTCAGTCATTCGAAGATTGCTTATGCCGCATAAAAAATTGACATGTTAAATTGCCGGATTAATATCTGATAATCCAGCGGCGCAGATGAGTCTTTATCCTCTTAGGAATTACTCTAGCAAGCAGCAATGCCATTCGAGTCTGAAGACGTGTAGGATAATGTCTCGTATTATGATTTTGAAGCCACCATCCGTCCCCATATGGATAGAATAATGGCGCAGAAGTTCTTTTCAAGAAACCCGTTCCACCAAACACTCCGATGGGTTCGAACATGTCATCTTGCCCTAGTACTCGGTACATGTGGTCAATTGTCGGAATATCGATATCATCCAGAATGAGCAGTCCACCATTCTTGAGGTTGGGATAGCAGAAGAAATACTCAATCTCAGGAAATGGATATCCGTGTGGACCGTCGAGCAATATAGCATCGTACATACAATCAAACACATGGGTTGGCATCGTTTTCTGGGTGGGGCCCTCGATAAAACGGATGGCTGCGGAGCCCATAAGTTCGTGTGCCCGAATTCGCTGCATGCCTTCCGAATCCAAGGCAAACACATCATGGTTTCGACTGATGTTCGAAAAGAGAAGTGTTGTTCTACCGCATCCAGTCTCCAAGGTGTGGTCCATTACACCACTACAATGCTTTGAGATCGCTCTTAGTGTCTGAATGGATACAGTCCCGGTATCGCCGAGGCTACCGGGCTTAAGAAGTGCAATTCTGTGAATTAGCTCTTGAGTTTCCATGCTTCCTTTCCAACACGTTTTCCGATCTCCCTTGAAAGTTGCCGTAATCGCAACACCGTTTTCTGCCTGTCCTCATGTTGCCTGCACTGCAAGATAACGCCCAAATCTGGTGAAGGGGTTTAACATCCTCGGGTTCGATCCTTTGCAAGGTTTTACCCTGGCCGTTGATAATCCTGATGTCCCTGATTTGTAATTCCGCCTCCTTTAATGCCGGCGGGTCGAATCGGAGGGCGTTTATCTTTTGGTCAGGCAGTGAAAAGGTAAATGTGTGCCAAGCAAAATCCCGGGGGATAATAATTGATTGGGTTTCTTGCTCTTGAAACCGCATGCCCGTATCATAATAAAGAATAGTGTGTCTTGTTATATTTTCCGGTTTTGTTATCGTTTTATTGCACCAGATGCTTTTTACGTTTTTCCATGATGGCAAGTGAGGCAGAGTTTTATTGCGAATGGTAAGAAGGACTAAGATGACACTCAGACCAAAAAGGGCAGTCCCTTGCAGTATTCCAAGCATGCCGGCCACGAATACCAATGCTGATGAGATAAAAATCCAGAGGAAGATTCCCAAGGCCAACTTCAGACTGAAATTTTGGAATAACCCCAGATACATGACCATCGTCCTGCAAAAAAAGGCAATGAACAGGCTCGATAATGTCAAAGCCGCGAACCCTATTTCGGACGGCAATATTGTTGACATATTTTAGCCCCTGCTTTCCCGCCTGTCGCGGCGATCCTCCAGCAGGCGCCTCCAGACCCCAACGTGATATGCGAGCCGGGCCAGCAATATAAAGGGACTGAATGCGACAACTTTCGGCCGGGTTTTCAGAAACGGCAGTACTTGAAGCGCGGTATTGAGACAGGCATTGGGCAGAATCAACAGCCAGTAAAGCCTTGGGCCACCCATGAGCAAAGACAACCGACCCAGCCATGTCATTTGCGAAGCGTGTTTCCTTTGTACATCCAGACCGGAGAGATAGCCCGAGCTGTACCCCTGCTTTATAATTGCGGTTAGAGATCCCCTACGATGATCGTGAAGAACCGCCACGGCAGGATCGTGAACACAGTGCCAGCCCATGGCGCGGACACGCAGACAGAAGTCCCAGTCTTCCGTCGCTTTCAGTTTTTCGTCAAATCCCCCCGCCTCCTGAAACGCCTCCCGCTGAACAACAATTGCGGCAGAACCGAGATTCGTTTCATGCTTTGTAGGGTACTGGTATGGCCAAAAAAGAGCAAAGTCCGCGCATTCCTTCCAGAAACCGGTCGATGCACTCACAAGCCGACAGCCCACCGCCGCGCGACGCGGCGCCTCCTGCAGTGTAGCAATCAGTACGACCAGCCAGTTGTCGGGGGGAATGCAGTCATCATCTATAAAACAAAGATACCGACCCGCTGCTGCTCTTGCCCCGATATTGCGCATCTTGCCGGGAGGAAACAACTGCCCCGCAACCACGACACCGATTTGCGGAGCTCGGACAGTAGATGCTGCCGATTCATCAGGAACCACCACGATCACCTCATACCTCCCGGCAGGAAAGTCCTGCCGAAGAAGCGCCTCAAGTGTTGCCTTGGCCTTTTCTGGACGAGCACATGGAACAATGACACTGATGAGTTGACCTGTGTTCATCTAACGATACATCGCCCACCAGTAATCCCGGCTATGCGGCCAAAAATATACGACATATAGATTCGAGCACGTACTGTCGCTGTCTCTGGAACCATGATCCCCAGCGAACACCACGTGTTTCTAAGGATTCTTTTTATTCGGGACTCCGCCGCCTTACTTTCATCCACGGTATTTCCCTGAAATGCCACAGGTACATTCTGCTTTTTAAGAGACCTGAACATTACTGAATCCGATATCCCACCCCAGTAATACCGCATGTAGAACCATTCGGGCCGGCAGCGTTCCACTGAAACAAAATGCCAAATCCCAATACCGGGATGATAATACAGATTCCTGCCCATGGCCCGGAATCGCTGCTGCAACTCCGCCTCCTCGCCCGAAAGTAACCCGCCTGGTTTCCGCCCGAGATTCTCGTTAAACCCGCCTATCTCTTCTAGTAACTTCTTCTTGTAGAAACTGTTTCCACCACCCAGGCGCTGCTGCGGGGTCAGCCAGCAGGCCTTGTCACCCCAATACACCTTGCCGAGCGGCACACTAAGCTCCTCATTGATCCATGCCGGGGCATTCATCTCCCAATCCAGATGAATCGGCCCACCGACCCACTTGGGCTCAGGCTTCACATTCTCGAAACACCAAAGGGCATCTTCCAGCCATCGCTCCTCAGCAGTTGCATCATCATCAATGTACCCGAGAATCTCTCCTCGAGCCTCCCGCCAGCCCGTGTTACGGGCCTTCGACAAACCCGGCACAGGCTCGAAAACCGATCGAACCCCCGGTCCATTCGTAAACTCCCTGATCACCGAGGCGGTATCATCAGAGGAGCCATTGTCAACGACAAGAATCTCATAACGGTCACGAGGCAATGTCTGTTTCAGGAGGCTCCTCACGCATTTGCGGAGGAAATCGGCTCGGTTGTGAGTACAAACAATCGCTGTGATGACTGGATTTGTTGACATGATGAGAGGTTTTAAAAATATCGATGCGTGGTGTGTCTAGGTCAATCTGCGGCCGGTCTTTGAATCACTGCACCGCCCCCGGATCCACCGAAGAACTCAATGTTGTTCGCGGCCTGAGAATCACGCTGATATGGTAGATCAGCAACTCCCGAAGAAGTGGGACATTCTCCAGAAACGTCAAACCGAGTACATAGTCATACTTGCAGTACTCTATCTCCATTCCTGCGTCGGCAACAAGCCACTCAAAGCGTGCAAGAGACATTTTATTGAGTCCCCCACGAACATCCTCATACCGAGTCGCCCTATCATCCGTGAAATTCACGCGGACGCTCATAACGGATTCCTCTGAGAACATCAAATGGATCCAGGGCACTTTGCAGAAGAAGATGGTGTGTGCGCCATATGGCGAATACCACGGCGGCCCAAACGATATGTAGAGGCACCCCTGCGGTGCCAGACGACTCGACATCTCTCTCAGAATAACATCGGGCTCGCGGAAATGCTCCATACTGTTGTAGGCCAACACAACATCAAAGAGACCACAACTATCCAGGTTGGAGGGCTCCACGAATTTAACCCGGTCGGCCACCCCGAATTGTCGCGCCATTTCACCGGCATTAGCCAAATGCCGCGTATCGATATCAACGCCGACAACTTTTCGTGCGCCTTCCGCTCCCAGCGCGAGCGACTGATATCCCTGACCACATCCGAAATCCAGAACTTTTCTATTGACGATGGACGATAGAAACCCAGGAAACTGTGTCTTCAGGAGAGACAAGGCTGTATCCAGATTCAGTTCGGGCGGGACATATCTCCCTTTGGCCGGATTCCTGCAGCATAGGCGCAGAATAGCTTCTTCCAGTCTCCTGCCTACTGTCTTCTCACCCATGGAACAACCTTTCACACACGCAGAGCGGACTTCTCAGCCTCCGTCCAGTCCAAGATGTGGGATCCTCTTGCACCCGGCCCCAACCAATTGATGGCATTACCGCAACAGAGACATTCAGGCACGATTTCCTGTCTGCCATAGACAAGATTAGTCTTCCTGAGAGCCTGCCAGAACTCGTTGTTCCAGAAACCGGAGATATGCTGACTGAAAGCATTCCCGCTGTTGTACTGGCCATTATCTATCTTGTTCTTGAACAGGATCTCGCTTGCCGGACATGGATAAATATCTCCATTATAGTTAATGAAGAGGGATTTCCATGGTTCACAGCAGTCTCTCTGCCTGGAGGTGGAACAACAAAAAAGCGGTTCATGGTCAAAATCGACTCCTAATCGCCTTGCTTCCTTTTCTGCCTCCTGAACAGTCTTGTCACACTCTTTCTGGGCAAAGAAAAGGGAATCGTCTAAGCCTATTCTTGCCAGCCCGTCATGCTTTATGCGCAGGTTCTGAGGGTATATCCGGGCATAGAGGGTTTTGACGCCATCAACACCCAGATCATGCGCCAACCTGACAAACGGAACCAGGTCCCGGATGTTCCTGCGTATGAGAATCATCGAGATGGAAATATTCACGTCAGGTCTCAAGGCATTTTTCTTTGCAACCATGTCACGCACATTTTCGATTACGCACAAAAATGAATCCACCCCTGAAACGGTGCGAAATGTCTCTGGCGTTGCGGCATTGATAGAGACAAGAATATGGACACGGTTCCGTATAAGAATCTCTGCCAGCTCCGGCTTTGCGGCGATGCCGTTCGTAATCACGGTATGCTGGATGACGGGATCCAGCTTGCGCGTGTAAGCTGCAATGGCGCCAAGCTCCGGATTCAGAAACGGTTCTCCGCCACCGCCATAAATGACATCCACTACCTGTTTCATATCAAGATGACCGTAGATTGTCTTGACGTTCTCAAGCGTAATCCACTGGCCGGACCCACAACCGCGGTAATCATGCCCGCACATAATGCACTGTGAATTGCATGCATCAGCCATCATCAGATTCAACGAAGATGGCCCGAATTCCAGAACGGTCTGCCCATTTCTCACTGCCGCAGCAATCCGAACATTTGCCCGCTTAACTCGCCACAGGGAAAGCATACGCCAAAACAGATCCCTGTTCATAGCTCTTACTTTACCTTCTGTGTTATCTGTACAGTTATGCTGTCTATCGATGCATTGACACCATGTTCCATAAAATGCTCGCAAAAAAACGGCCAACCTCCCCTGGCTGCGGCCGGTATCCGGATGATAACGGGGAACTTCGATATTTGCGCCACACCCATGCACCAAGATTAGCAGAATTCAGGCAGAGCCTGAACCATACCATCCCGACCGCAACAGCCAGCGCCTCCGTTGAAAACACACCCTGCACGCGGTTCCTCTCTTGCAGGCCAATAAACCACTTCTCAGCCTCTACTAAAACCTCCCGTGATCCCACCCGCCTCCCTCGGCTGACACGATGATGAAAATCGGCCTCCTCTTCCGTTAGATCCATCCCCAGCTTGCTCAGGTTCCGGGCCAGAATAATTTCCGACTGCTGTGTCATAACGTCGATAGTGGTACTCGTCACGCTGCCTGCATGACACCGCATTTTCACTAGGACTTCAGGCATATTGTCCAGATCAAAAAAATCGACGGCTCTGGACCACAAGTCGAAATCCTCACTTCTTGCGAAGTGCGGATCATACCTGAGATGGTGCCTGTCCAAAAAAGCCTTCCGCATGATAACACTCGGATGGAATAACGGATTATCAAGGAGTAAATATGCCTTCACAACATCAGCGCCGACCGGGCAATGGTTAACCACTGGCAGTTCATTGCCAAACAACTTTATCCGGCTACCGGACACACCGATCCCGGGATGAGCATCCATGAACTTAACCTGCCGCTCAATTCGCCCTGGCAAACTGATATCATCTGCATCCGCACGCACGATGTACTCACCTTTAGCCAAATCAATCCCCTTGTTCAGGGTCCGTGCAACCCCCAGATTCTCTTCGTTCCGGAAATATCGGATCCTTGAATCTCTGAACTGGCGGACGACATCGCCCGTATCGTCCGAGGATGCATCATCGATGATAACGAATTCAAAATCCGAGAAGGTTTGATTAAGGATACTATGGACCGAGGCACGCACATACGTAACGGCGTTATGAGCCGGCATCAGGACGGAGATTTTTGGGTGTTTGTCCAAGGCAAAAATCATATAAGACGAGCCCAGGAGGCCCATTGTTTCGTAATTTCAAGAGCTCGGAATGTGCCGGTTTCTGGCCCGTAACCCAGAATACGTTTTGCCTTATTATTGGAGAAAGTAGCCCTGCCCGCATACACTTCCAGTAATCCCAGCTGGGGCAAACCACCGCTCCCTGAGTCCGGCACCTGTCCGGGTGATGGTATTGCTTTACCAGAAAGATCCCCCAGAATCCGTGTCTTAAGCCATGAAGGAACGGGTTTCCATATTGCCGAGGCCATGCGGCCGAGATGCGGAGAAGTGGCACCACGGAATGCGGCATAGCGTAAAGTCGGGACTAGGACATTCGACCAAGCATCCGTGAAGAAATCTCTAGTCATTTTCCCGATGCCGGGATGCAGCAGAACATCAAGTTCCTTCGAAGATATTGAACGTACATCCGATCCGCCAAGCCATCGAGCATAAGCACCATACAAGTCCCGCCATGAGACCGGGTCATCTGTTATAAAGAAAGCCTGACCTATTACGGTATCCTCTTTAATCGATTTAATGATTGCCTCTACTGCATTATCTACAAACACCATATTACTGTTATGATTCCCGCCGTCGACCAGCGAAACCTTTCCATCCCTGATATGGGAGAGTGGCCTTGTCGTCCAGGGCGCAGAAAACGGCCCGTAAATGTTACCCATACGGAGAACAATCAAAGGTAGTTCTGACTTCTCATGGAGGCGCCAGACAACCTTTTCCGCGTCAATCTTGTCACTACAGTAGTTGTCACTTGTAGGTACAAACGAACTATCTTCCGTGACATTGGCCGGCGGAGAATAGGAATAAACTGCAACAGAACTTATATGAACAAATCTGCTTACACCGGTTTCTATAGCCACTTCCGCAAGAATGCGCGTACCATCAACAGTGGTTTTTCTATTGTTTGATCGATAACCGGCTGCGCCATATGCACAATGAACAATCACATCACATCCTGTAATAGCTTTACGAACCTGATCCGCACTGGTAATATCACACCAGACTTTGTCAACAGCCAACCGCGCCAGACGCGAAGATCTTTCTGGTCGGTGGGCCATAGCCCTCACCTGCACCCTTTCCGCCATCAGTAACCTTTCAACAAGACGGCAGCCCAATAATCCACTGGCGCCGGTAACCAGAATCCGAGAGGGTTTCATAACCTCAAGCCCTATACTCCATACCTAAATAAGCTTTCTCCAATCCTGCCCTCACCCATGTTTCATCCATCGGAATCCGGTTTTGATAACAGGACTCTATCAACGCAACAACCGGAACAACTGAAGCACCTGAATTAACAGGTTCCCTGTTATTTTGTATCGCACAACAGAAATCATTTATCTGGTCAGCGAAGAAGGCCATAGGTGACCTTGCTTCCGGACCCGAGCGAAGATCCAGGCTAATCTTGTGGAACTCTTCTGAGACCCTTCCAATATCTCGATCCAAGAGCCATGCCTGTTCAGGTATATTGGCAGGAATTTCTATCATTCCTTTGGTCATCACTAGCTGGAATGTATTTCGAAGTGTCCTGGTCCTGCTCAATTCTACTCGGACCGGAACATTAACGCCATTCCACGGGACGGTGAATTTCACTTCGCAATCCGATTCAACCCCGCCCATGGAATTGTCTCGATACTCTTCTAACTGAGCACGGCACGAATCAAACCACCACAGGATGCGATCCAGCACGTGGCTGCCCGTGTCAACCAGAACCCCACCCCCCGACTTATCGCGTTCCATCATGAAACGTGATTGCAATTCCCAGTCGTACTGACCACCCTCTTCAGCATCTATCCTCTCAACTGACCCGAGCCATTTCCCTGCCAGGGCATCCCTGACAAGGCGGGATGTCGGATAGTAACGCCTGAATACGCCAACGGCGAGAACCAGGTTATTGCACGCCGCAAGGTCAACAAGACGAACAGAATCTTGCGAATGCAGCGCAAGTGGCTTTTCGCATAGGACATGGACGCCGGCCTTAAGAAAGTGCTCCGCCATGGGGACATGAAGAAAGTGAGGAGTAGCGATAAGCGCAGCATCAACATCCTTCACTTCACGATAATCAGTAGAAATATGCTCGATACCGTAAGCTTTGGCAGCCTTATTTACCAGAACCTGATTGCTGTCAACTGCCCAAGTTGCCCTGATCCTTGAATTTCCGGTAATCGCGGGCAGATGCAATTGTTTGACGGCGGAACCACATCCAATAATTGCGATCTTGATCATTCTATACCACCAGTTTCTTAAATACTTCCCGATGTCTCTGCAACCAGTGTTTGAGATCAAAACACTTCACTGCCCGTTCCCTTGCAGCTGCGCTGTAGTCATTTAACAGGTCAGCTACAACACAAATGCCATCAGCAAGTGATTCCGCCGAAGGTGGCCGCGGGGTATGCCAATCGAGCGCTCCAGGGACACCATAGCCGGCGTCTTCCCCCACAAGTTCCGGGGTTCCGCCAGTACTTGAATATACCACTGGCAAGCCACACGCCATGGCCTCGATCACAACGGTCGGACAGACATCATTATACTGGGTGTGTAAGAGAATATGGGCGCGTGAAAATACAGCCGCAGCATTATTCTGACAATAAGGCCCGCTGAAGTCTACAGCTTTATCAAGCCCAGCACGGGAAAGCAGCCTTCTGATATTAACCATCATCTTCTCCGTAGCTAAGCCCGCAATCAGCATCTTAACCTTTCTTTTTTTCTTATGAAGGATCTTGAGTACCTCAATTGCAACAGGGAGTCGGTAGGAATCATTATGAGACCCGGCAAGGAGCAACACAATCTCGTCTCTTTTTAAGGGAATTACGGGACAGAAGAGATCTGTATCAATGGCATTGTACAGGATTTCAGATGGACCCTTTCTTTCCCCCAGAAAATGATCCGACGCAAGCTTTGCAAATTGGCTTTGATAGAAAACATAGTCCGCTGCATGAAGAAGGGGTGCCATCTGCGCATTTCCTCTTGTCGCAACATCCCGCCCATAGGCAGACGGGAACCAGGCGCCATTCTGGTTCCAAATAACTCTAATGCCTTTGTTCTGCGCTGCCTCAAGGAGCCGCGCCATTCCAGGAAAATGACTGCTGCTCACGGCATAAAGGATGTTGCATGTTGTTCCTGAGTGGGGTATCTCATCGGCAAGATATCGGTACTTGACTGCCCCACCGCTGATGATGGCATTTCCATCCGGCACGGAGGCAGGAAAGTTTTGATGTGCATAAGCCACAACGAATCGTCCACCAGATGCTTTGGCAAGTCTGATGCGACAACAACATATGAACGTCCTCAAAACATCGAACCAACGGCCAAGAAAACGACCCAAGATCATTCCTATCTTTGTTGCGACAAGCCAGAAATACAGGTTAATATAGTGACTACCATCAGATCCCTACCTACACCAGCACACACTCTGCCCAGATATCTCCCCAACGAAGCTCCATATACTTTACTTTAAGGCCACCATCCTTCATCTCTTCCACAAAGGATTCTGGCGTGTATTCAATCTTGTGATCTAGATCGGTGTACGCAAACAATCCAAGTTTTCTTCTGAGTGCTGCATGATAATGCCTCTCAAAACTCGGAACACGTATCAGGATGCTTGATGGACGGTAACGGTCAACCAACGCTCTAAGCATGCGAGGACGGTCAACGATATGCTCAAGAACGCTGGACATTACGATTACATCAATAGATTCAGGAGGAAGGTCGCGAGTGGCATCGCCGACAAGGAAACGAAGCTTGGGATGGCAAAATGTGTCCTGTGCGAATTTTATCCGTTCCTCATTGAGATCCATACCTGTAACCGTAGCATCGGTGTGACAGGCAATTGCATAAGCCACAGCCCCTATCCCACATCCCACATCTAGTACACGAGCACCTGCCGGAATCCGCTCATAGAAGAATGAGTGAATGCCGGTCATTAACTCATGTTTGACATGAACTCCATTTCCCCATCTGACGCAATGGAAATCAATTTCACTTGAAACAAAATCGCTCACTGACAGCAGCCAGCAAAGGGCATCTTCAGGCCGTTTATTCCGTTCAGCCAACACGAGAGCTTTAATGATATTTTCACGCAAACCTGCAAAACGTCCAAACAGAAGTATTGCAATTTTGAGTAACAAAGTTTTCATCCTACTGACTTTTTCCTTATAATAGCCTCAAGTTCTGAGACTACAGCTCCCATGACTTGATCAACACTAATATTCAACATACAAATATGACCATTTGGACAGTTTCCCTTTAACCCGCAAGGAGCGCATGAAACGTGCAAACAGACAATATGATGTTTCTCCGGATAACCTAGGAAGTCCGGCTTGTTTACGCCACCCCAAACGATCACGGCTTCCGCGTCAACAGAATTGGCCGCATGCATCAAGCCGCCGTCAGTCCCAAGAAACAACGAAGACATCTCAATAAGCGCTGCGGTTTCCCTGAATGTCAGTTGCCCACAGAGATTCAGACACCCGCTTAATGAAGGACTTCCTTTTAGTCCAACCTGAATCACTTTTTGAGCCGGATAACGCGACTGAAGTTGATTAATAACAGTTTGCCAACGCTCTAAAGGCCATGCACGAAGGTCTCCGAAATAATCGGTACTACTGCACGGTTCAATAACAACGAAAGATGACAACCCACAACTGTTGACCAGTGATCTTATTTTTTCTTTTTCGTTTTGTTCAAGAAAAAGCTCTAACCGATGCGGAACCATCTCTTTAATAGCAACACTTCTCGCAATGATTTCAATACTATGACCAGGAGCACGCCAAACAAATCTATCCTTGAATTCTCTTTCGGCATAGCTGTGATGAATCAGATCAAGATATACGAACCGAAACGCTTCCCTTTTCGATATCCAATACCAGAAGCTGTCATACAAGTTCTTCAACCTGGTAACGTCAAGTGCTTTTTCGTACCAGTTATCGATATTTCGGGCCAGGAAATTCTTCATTATGGGCACATCTGATATAATATAAGGATTATTCTTGAAGATCGGAGAGCTGGCGCGGTTTTTGGACCTATCGTGCCATACGCCTACAACAAGATCACTAAGCGCAGGCTTTGCATACAGCGATATTGGCTTGCCGTGACGTTCATACAGCTTCCGAATTACCGGCGTCCAGATTAATTCTCCACCAAGACCCATATATTCCTTGATCTACGAATGAACATTGCTTCTGGTATCATCAATTTGATCGAAATATGAATATCTTACATTTAGCAGATGCCATCCGTCGTAACCACTTGCATGACGTAATTTTTGCCCAGCGTTGCTGGGAAGCCCGTATACTGTCGGTGCAATGGAGAAAAAGCAGAACCCTAAACCTCAATAATAAAAATCTGCTACGTGCTCACAGAGCTACAATATATTCTTCACGATGACAGCACTACCGGCACTGTCGTTCATAGGTACAGGAACGGTCCCAGTGTTTCGACAAAAGTCCGACACAGCCTTCTGAACACCTTCTGCATAATGACCATTGTAATCATGCACTACAATTATCCCTCCAGCCACCATCTTCGGCCAGAAGATTTCGAGCCCGGCCTTCATGGGCTCAGATAAATCGCAGTCCAGATGCACAAATCGCCAACGCTTATTTTCAAGATCTCGAAATGTTTCTGGAAAGTGCCCCTTTTTGAGAATTAGGCTCCCTTCATCTCTTGTCTCCAGAACATAGCGGCGAACAATTTCCATATTGGTATCACCATATAAACCTGCATTTACATCAACTTCACTGTACTTTGTTTCCGAGGTCACATCATCACTGGAAAATCCTTCAAAGGTATCGAAGCAATACAAGCAAGACCCTTGGTTCATATTCTGATGAATAACACGTGCCGTCTTGCCTCGATACGTTCCTAATTCAGCGTAGTCACCCAACTCACAAGTCTTAACCTGTCCAAGTATAAGATTTAACATGAACCATCGATTGGCGTCCCTTGAAAGTTTATCGGGGCGATAGTTGAATTCTGCAATTCGAGAGCGAAATCCAGGAAACGCATTCTTGTAAAAACACGCATATGATCGTTCCTGAACAAAAAAACGTGCCGGAAGAATGATTTCTGCGGTAGCTAATCGAGCTTTGTTAAATAGGAACATTATTTTTCTAATTATTTTAGTATTCAAAGCCTTATAACTCCGAAAGTCCCAATGGACTGAAGGTTAATCAATAATTTCTTTGTGTTTCAAGGCTTGTTGTAAAAAAGCCTGGAATCGGCTGCCAAAGTTCCTAAGGGAAATCATCATCACGATTTTTCCTTGGGTTTCGGAACAATTTCTGCAAAGAGGATAATCAAGAATTGTCTTGTTGTAGTGGTTCATCTTAAATTTGTTATATTTCTCACTTTGCCATACATCCATGATGCTCATGTTGCTCAGGTCTCCAAACATAATCTCCTCATGTCCATAGGAGTCCGGAAGGCTGCAGCAAGGCAATACTTCACCAGTGTGAATAACCTGTAAGTAGTAACGAAGATGCATACAACGGTTTCTTCGGAACCACGTAAGTTGAAGCCCTTTGGGAGTTCGATCCAAGCAACAGCCCTTGCCGACCATCGTAACCCCTCTTATATCAATCTGTCCGCTCCAGTTTGCTGGTGGTTTCACTGAGAAAGACAACCCCACTTCATCGGCTATTGGTTTCCAAAGTTTCTCAAACATCACATAGTCGTTAATGCCTGGCAAATTTAGAAACCCCAAATTCACCTCCATGGGGCTTTGCCTTTGATGCCATAGCTTCAGAAAACCTCGAACATTTTCGACTACTTGATTGAAGCAATCATTTCCGCAATACTTAACATGCTCATCTTGTGATGCGCTATAAATGCTCATTCTAAGACGATCAAGCTTTGCGCTTATGAGCTGATCCGCCAATTCCTTCGTCAACAAACTGCAGTTAGAGGTTGTTGAAACCCATAAGCCAAGAGATTTTGCATATTTAAGGTAGTCGATAAACTTACGCTGTAAAAACGGCTCTCCCGTAGCTCCCAATGCTACATTCATGATTCCTGACCGCTGACAGTCGTCCAGTATCTTGAATACCAGTTCATCCTTCATAAACCCGCGCGGCTGCTTTAGGGTGGGATTGAAGCACATTATGCAACGATAGTTGCACACGTTTGTAAGACTCACCTTGATCTGTTCAGGTTTATCGAGAAAGTACTTAGCTTTCATTCTTTCCACTCCTTGGTTTCTTGGCAACAACCAGATAGTTCAAAGGACATTCAGGATGCGGATGGTATCGGTCCCACCGACTCAGGAATTGGTATATGATCAACCCCATCCGCTGCCAGAGGATTCGACCCAAGTTCGATCCTTTTTTGGAACCGCTCGTCTCCAACAAAACGCGAACGAGATAACCAATGGTAAGCCAACCACCTCCCATCGGAATAACTTCAAACACCTCAAGGCCTGCCCTCTGACATAGGTGTCGCACGCCAAACTCAGTGTACCGGAAGAAATCGTATGGTTGTTCATGTACCTGATTAACCAATGGGAAAGTGATAATCAAAGCTCCTCCACCGCAAAGCACACGAGCCCCTTCTGTAAAAAAAACCTGCGGTTCTGCCAGATGTTCGATCAACTGAGTGGCAATCACCGTATTAAAAGAATTATCACCGAACGGTATCGCATCCGCACTGGCTACCACATCAATCGCCAACTTGCGTTTATTTATTCGTGTGTAGTTCGTATAGGTCTCGGATGGCCGGTCGATAGCAATATAGGTATCGACACCAGTGAAAATGGCCCGATGCGGGCTATCTCCACATCCAACATCCAGAAGGCGCCCATGCGCATAATGAGACACAATGCTCAGATACTCTCGAATCACTGGTGAAAACATCCCCATAGATCAACTTCTGCAACTGGACTTTAACAACCGCTCGAAAAGGTTGCGCCATTGTCCCATGACAATTTCATCTGAGAAACGCTCTCGAAATCTTGCCCCTGAAACAGCACGACATAATTCAAACGACTGCATATTCCATTTAAGAAGTTCAAACATCGCATTGGCAAGGGCCGAAGCATCATCACACTTAACCACGTACCCATTTTCACCGTCGATAACACCTTCCACGGGGGGCGCCCCCGCCTCGCTGCAGATGATCGGAACACACAGATGCAAAGCGTCTATCATTGTCCGGTTAAGCCCCTCCTGCCATCTGCCTGGTATCAGAAACGCACGACACATTTTAAGTACACCAAGAAGGAGCGATTGAGAAACTGATGCATGATCCACGAATGAGGCATCCAAAGGTGATAACACTTTCTCTCTGCCAAGCAAAAGAAGCTTAACGTCCGGTCGAACAGCATTGACAACTTTAATTGCATCGACTGCTAAATCTGCGCCCTTGCCATATGTCTTGCGACCAGCAAACAGAAAATATTTATTTGGTTCAAGCCCAAGGCTGCCCAGAAAGTTCAAGATTTCTGCTTTCCCTGGCAATTCAACTGCAGTATGAAAATTCCGTATTGTAACAATGTCTCGCCGATTCATGCCGGGAATTGTACGCACCAAATCACGGAGCGCATCGCTGATAGTTACCACTGAAGTCATCCGCATGAGCCCCTGTTTTCTGAGACGGGAACGTCTCCAACCATTGCGAGCTCCATCCAGCAGTACACTCGGAACCGGTCGCCATCCGACAACGCCTCGTTGTCTCTGAAATCGAAGCATACAACGCGCAGCACCCAAAACTCCCCGGCATGGAACTGCAAAAACGGCTGGCTCGTTGTCAATGCATGCACCTGCTTCACAAATGACCTGCGTGTCACGGATGATACCAATAGTTGGTATACCTGTTTTGACGCCGGTCAGGGCAACGCTCACTAGACACTGGGCATTGTTAGCTATAAGTACTTGTCGTTCACCACTCTCACCAATCGTTTGGATCAAACTCTGGACAAGAGCTTCTTCATAGGCTTGCGATCGCAAGTAGGAAGTAGCATCTATCTGCTGACCTTCTGATAAAATTAACGGGCTCTCAACATACAGCACCTCGTAACCATCCCGCGATTCAAGGTGGGGCTTGCCGTTATAACAACCTGTAACTACCCGTACTTTCCACCCTTCCATCACAAACCTGTGGCACATCTGTTCTAGACTGTACTCAGCCCCACCAGGCGCATATGGGGGGAAAAACGGATTAGCGATAATTATTCTCATATCCTGCACAGATTCTGTAACAATTATATGACATTACTTCGCTAATATCGTTATTTTGTTATATCGAGTATCAATTCACATCCACGCCAGAAAGTTCTGATGTTCTGATTTTCGATAATTTTTCCCATTTGAAAAAAGAGGTCCTTTCCATAGAGCCTTTCCGCATTGTTCATGAGGGCCTCAATTTGGTCTGTATGATAAGAATATTTATAATGCACAGGTCTCTCATAAGCGGTCAAGTGGGCGGAATCCGCACCTTCATTGTACCAACCCAGGACGTCGTAGGAGAGGGGCAGATATTCCACACTTTTTATGAAATCCGCATTTATGCCGGCAAACCCGATATCCCTCGTTTTGATCATCCATTCTCTTGCAGCGTCAAGTGATCGCTGGACATCCGATGTGATGGCTTTCCCGCCAATCCTTCGAAGGGTGCTATATGCCATTTCGATGGCGTGGGTAAACCACCTTAAAGATACTTCAGTCGAATATTTCCTTAGAAGATTATCCCCTAGTTCCCCACTGAGAAGCTTTTCATAGGACTCCTGGTTTGTGAAATACTGATATATGTCGTCTTTTGAATTCCACAGCTCATTTTTTGTTTCCTGAATAAAGCCCTCATAGATTTTCGCTAATTCCGTAGGTTTTGACTTCACCGATTCCCAGAGTTGATAAAGATAATCGTAAGCGTTCAATTTCAATTCCTTGATGTGCCGATGGATGACATCAAACTGCTCAGAAGTGAATAGGGAAGAGATGAAGGCAAACCCACGGCATTCCAGATAATCCTCAAAGGGCATGGTATTTGTGGCAACGCAGACCTCTTCGGTCTCAAAACATTTTTCTCCCAAATACTCGCCGAATCCGTGCGGGATGATCCGGAATTTTGTCTCCATCCCATAGTTTCTACGGCATTCCTTTGAAGCAATATAGGTTTGCTTCAGGGTCATGGTTGTATATGGAATGATCCTCTCCACCCCTGCTTCCGCAACGGCCTTGACCCCGGAAAAGAAGGATTCTTTTGTCTCCTCCGGTAGGGGTGCAATGAGTTCTGCAACGGACATCATACCACGACGCTTTATTTCAAGCTGAATCTCTTTATATTCATCTAAGGGTATGTTGTTCCGTCTGATGACTTTTAAGGTTTTTGGATTTAAGGATTGCAGGGAACAAGTTACTTGCATCTGATTTCTCAGACGGGAAGCAATTCTCAGGATACGGTCATAATTTGCCTTGCCTGTCGTGACTTCTATGGCACGAGGCCAACCGTATGTGTCCTGTAAGAAACGGATATGTTCAGCGACCTCCTCATCGCGGGCAAACATCCCGTAATTGGCATCGCAAATAGAGAGGGGGATATTCGTGTAATTCGTCATCCTTTTGGCAATATAGGTCAGCTCTGCCCTTATGCGCTCCGTGCTAAACTCATTAAGGTTATTAAACCAAGGCCGTCCAGCAAAACAAAATCCACAGGAAAAAGGACAGCCTCTCGTGGTTTCCAAAGATGGTGTATGACATCCATCGAACCACTGGTCCATAAGACCTGTCAGATAAGGGGAAGGAATTTCATCGAGGGCCATGAGTCGCGGGATAGGTTCACCAACCACCAGTTCCCTTGTGTTGGGGTTTATGGCCATGATCCCGTCTTGCGGCTCACTTTTCAGATGAGATGCCTCCTTACCTATCAGGATTTTTTGAAGAAGCTGGGTAAAAGCAATCTCCCCCTCGAGACAGACAAAGAAATCAATCCCTGGCCTTTCCAGAAGGTATTTCTTGCAGTCCTCATGATCGTCGGGAAATTCAGGGCCTCCCGCGATACAAATAACTTTGGGAAGGATTTTTTTGGCAAATTTAAAGACCAGATGGGAAACGTCCGAATTCCAGCAAAAGCTGGACAATCCGATGACGGAGGGTTTCCAATTCCGGATGTCTTCGATAATCACATGCGGGCTGTCATAGAAGCGAATCTCCACATCCATCGGATCGACCCTTGCCAACAGATAGGAAGCTATGTAAGCTATTCCTATTGGCATGCCCGTGGAATGCCTACCCGTCGTATCATGCCTTAGATCTCCTAATGCAATTTTAAGTGGTCGAGTCTTCACGAAATATTTCCTCCATAGCTAAATAGTTGATAGATCCATCGGTAACGTTATCATGCGAGTCCTGTTTTTTATGTAATTGATTAGAAATTTTAGAATATTCCCGTTTACAGGGTTAAAATGAATATCATTCCCGCAGGGGTAAAAAAACGAGGTCTCAAAGAGGGTACGATTTAAGTTAGAAGAGTGTTCGATAAATTAGGGGCAACTCCAATTATCTCCTTTTATTTATTAGTACGTTTGAGTATTTCAATAAAGCATTATATATGATATCATTAGTTTTATCTGATTCTTCTGATAGTCCAATAATTGGCCATAACTCTTCTGGTAATAGTAAATAGAGATTAAAAGTTTTTACAAGGCCTTCAACTTCAGTAGGTGGCATCTGCGATAGCCCAAAAATCGCCCCTTTAGAAAATGGCACTATTTCTCCATTGTTGTCTCTAAAGCTAGTCTTATACTGAATCGCAATATCAGTTCCGGGGTACGGATACAAAGGATGAACTGTTGAAGCTCCCGCGCCAATTTTTCTATTTAACCGAATTGTAGCAAAAACATCCTCTCTTGTTTCTCCTGGGATTCCAATAAGATTAAATGTAGTAATACGGATGTTGTGCTTTTTTAAAATAGACATAGCACTCTCAATCTGTTTATCGCTCATTTTTCGATTTAACACCTTCTGTCTTAAGGAAGGATTACCAGATTCAATACCAGCGGTCATTGCTACACATCCCATTTTCTTGAACATAGTGACTTTGCTTTCTGTCACAGTTTCAGGGCGAATATGACACCCGAAGTTAATTCCTAAACATTTGAAACCTTCTGCCAATTCTTCAAGATGAGTCTCTGGTAAACTCAATAAAGAATCATCTCCAAATTTGTACCATGTGGCACCGTATTTCTTTTTCATTTCTGTCAAATGAGCAATAGTTGTAGATGCTTTCTCAAAACGATAATACGTTCCACACCCTTTAAATTGTCGTCGTTGCGCCTTATTATAACAGTAAGAACAATTGTATGGGCAGCCTCTGGACATGGAATAAAAACCACCTTTGTAAACCTGTCCCATAAAAGGCCTAAATAAATGTCGTTCATCAAACGCTGACCAGTCCGGAGTTGGCAGTGAATCCATGTCAATCAGAGGGCGTAGGGCATTTAATCTTATTCCACCTAGTGTTTTGTACCCAAGATTTCGAATGCCTTTATAATCTTTCCTCCTGGTAAGACAATCGCATAATTCTATAATGAAATCTTCTCCTTCGCCAATACAAATCATATCAACAACTTCCGGTCTAAGTGCGTCCTCGGGCGCTGTTGTTGGGTGAACTCCACCTACTACTACCGGGCATTTCAATTGAGATCGGAATTTGTCTAGAAGCTGTATACCCATATCAAATCTATGGGTAGTTGCGGAAAGTCCAATTAAATCTGGTTGAAAGCTTTTTAGATGTTTGAGAAATTTGTCTTCGATTGATTCAACAGGATCGTTCTTAACAAGATCATCAATCGTGTATGCCGTAGCCAAAAAGCCGACTGGTGTCGGTTTCGGCAATCCATCAGTTATATTTGTTTTAATAAAAGTAAAATCGAACACGCTTACCTCATGGCCCGCCCTTTTAAGAACAGCGCTCAGCGTAGAAACTCCTACAGGAACGTTAATATCAAGGTATGTGTTAGGATATACAAGCAGTACTTTCATATAAGCCTCACTAATAGTGCCCTGCTAATTTAATTTTCATTAATCATAACAAAAAAAAGTAACTAATTATTATTTCACGAGATTTTTGCACAAATCATATGTAAATACCTCTCTCTATCAGACTCTGAACCACATCAAGAAACACCTCGCTATTGACAACACCTGGAACAGCAAGATACTTGGCATAATACTCCTCAAACGCCTTGGGATCCATCCGAAAATCTGACAGTGATTTATTCGGCAAATCATGCGTGATTTTCTGACCATTCATAATGTATGTTACACCAGAGAAGTTGAACAAATTACCTGATTGGGAAAGTTCGCGGTACACAGGTTGCGACTCTTTGAAGACAATGCGATCCGCGTATCCAGCCACATCCAACGATAAATATGGAACTCTAGCGGCAACAGATTCACGTACAGCAAAACTGAAATAGCCCATAGACAGGCTTGCAATGCTCATCACCTCATGAATCGTATGCGGGTAGTAAGATTCATCGTAAATCACACGGTCAGCAATCCGCTCCTCTATAGGCCAGGTTTTGTCTTTGTGACGGCACTTGACCAGCAAATAGGCACCGTTACGATCACAGAATGCTCGGATGGCTTTTCCAACTTGATCCAGATTAGGTTCAAGCAAATATGGCAAGACACTTGGCAACTGGAATGGAAACTGCGCTATGGCTCCCAACTTTTTTCTAATTGAATTTGCAGAAAAAAAAGCCATTCTTAAGTTAAGATTACTGGAATCGGCCCAGTTGAGATAGACAACCACTGGTTGCTTTTCTGGTATCCCCAATCTACGACGCACCTCTACAGGGTCAATTAGAAACAGTTGGTCACTCTGTGGCCATCCTACAATTATTGATTTGGCTCTGAGTTCCTCTTCCATTTCAGTGCTTACGGGCATTCGTTTAATCTCTTTCATTAAAAAGAGCCCCTGCTCACGCCAATACACTGTAGTTAATGCGAACATATCTACGTGTCGTAGAGCCTCCGGTTCAATTATATTGTATAAGATGTCCATTGGAGAAGGTTCTAAACAGACATATATCGACCGGGCAGGTTTGGACGGCCAGTTCACCTTATGAGCATTCACCGGCGCAATGATATTCACGACAACATCCACTAGTTTCTCTCCAACTAAACCTGACAATTCGACCGCACCACAATATTCGCGAAACTTCACACTGCCGCTCGAAAATAACGGAGCCGACTCAATAGAAGGAAAATCCTGTGGACGCATGGGCAGCGGCGTTCCCACGTCATGCCAGCACTCAACATGCCATCCACGCCGTAAAGCGGCATCGATCACCGGTGCCATTACGCGGTACCAATTCATACGAATAATGATGAATGCAATCGAAGGTTTCACTTCTTCCTTCCAGTCGAAAGGAAATGACTACAGAAAGGTCTTCTCATCACAAAAGGCTTTGCTGAAACTTTCCGGGATGATTGTCAGTAAGGCGAGATATCATGCTTTAGCTATTGATGTTCGATACGACCCGGTCTTCAATAGGGCCCCTTCAGGGAGGTTAATGCCTAATTCACGGCTGCACCGGTCCAACTCACGCTCAACAATGGCTGTGAACGCTTCATCCGTCATTGACGTCATGTTTACCCGAAGATCCTGACGATCGCCCATCGCCAAAAGATAATCTTCTTCATCTCTAATATGCCCGCTCTTTAAGGCAAAGTCATACATTGGACTACCAGGCTGCGGCAACAGGTACCCTGAGCTGGGATAGATTTTATTGGCAATGCAGCAATTAATTGTCGCCGTTATGGTTTCTTCTGTCTCATTTGGATAACCAAGCACAATAGAAGTAAATGAAGTAATCCCCCCTCTTCTCAATATGTCAACCTGTCGAGAAAAATCCTCTGGGCCTACTTTCTTATCCATCCATTTCAGGATATCAGGATTAGACGATTCAAGCGCAAAGCCAAGATACAAACATCCCGCCTGTTTAAGCTTCTTTGCCACTTCCACATGTTCATCGTTTGTAAACAACCCACTCCTCACATCGGCCACCCAATAGACTTTTAATTTACTTGCCATCAAAGTATCTGCGAAATATTCCGCTTGCTTAAGAGAGAAGAATGTAAGTTCGTCAGCAAAAACAAAGTAGTTAATTTCGTATGTGTCATGATCATACATCATTTCATTAACAATGGATTCGGCCGACCGCCAACGATATTTTTCTCCACGAAAGGCATGATAACAAAATGTACATTTGAACGGACAACCTCGTGCCGTATTAATCGGCATCACTCTGATAGCTTCCTTTGGAATCGGTGGCAACGGATCACTAATACATTCCGATAGACTCTGAATATACACTTCCATATCGAAAGCGCTCCAATCTGGCATGGGAATCAGATCGATATTCTCAATGGCCGGACGAGGAGCGTTCGTAATTATTTCATCACCATGCCGATAGCAGATCCCCTGGATACCCTCTAGATCACGAGAGATTTGAAGACGTTGCAGCAACTCGGCAATGGTTACATCACCCTCACCCATCACAGCAATATCTGCACCAGTTTTCATCAAAAGAATCTTAGGAATCGACTGAGCCACGGTATTACCAACAACTACCACTGTATCTGGAAATGACGCTTTAGCCGCAAGGGACAGCCATTTGACGTGTTTATAGCCAGTCACTATGCATCCCATAGCCACAACATCGTACTGGTGCGTTCGGAGATACTGTTTGGTCTCGGTCTTGGATTTTGGATGGGCATCAAGATCCAGCATATCGAACTTGAAACCAGCCCGTTTTATTGCCGAAGCAATATAACCAATACCTATCGGCAAAATCTTCCGTGCGGGGGGTGGACGCAATGCTATATTGATGAGTAATATTTTTAATTCTTTCATAAATGGGTTCCTTTGCTCAAGACCAGTTATACTTTTTTTCAAATTCCTTATATTGTGCTGTTAATATTCGACTGTTTATATCGAATTTCCTTTGTATGCTGTTCAACAATCGCCGCGGCGTTACCCGACCCAGATAAACGGAATCAAGAATTTTTTCCAATAATGGTTGCAATAGCCTTGGCTGTTTGTTGATTGCCTTGTAAAGCAGAATGAACAATCTGAAATAGCCTACTCCAAAAAGAAGTTCCGTATGAGTCATATCCTTAAGATTCAAAATGGTATCATCCATGTTAAAGTAAAGCTTGTTAGATTTCTTCTCATTGAGCAATCCCTGCGACTTCGCAATTTCATATAATCTAGTGCCTTCAAACGGGTATACTGCATAGATATTCTGAACATCTGAATTAATAAATACATTTGCTTTGATGGTATCCAAACTTTGTAACGGTGTCTCTCCAGGGAAACCGGTCATGTTGAAGGTTGAAGTATGAATACCCAATTCCTTGCACAACATGAATATGTTCTTTGCCTTCTCAAGATCAAGCGTTCTGTTCAACATGTTCTTCAGCAAGTATTGATTCCCATGCTCCAAACCAAACTGAATCCTGTAACAACCCGCTTCATAGAGCAAACGGACGGTATCTTCATCTGTAATATCGATTCTTGACTGACATCTGAATGGCAAATTTATATATTTTCTATATTCTTTAGAAAAAACAACAAGCCAATCTTTAAACAGAGGAAGAATGTCATCCAGAATGGCAAAGTCTGTAACAAAAGGATACCTCTTCTTTAGAACGATCAGTTCTTTTATGAACTTATCGACACTCATAAACCGTACATACTTTGACTTATTAGGGTATTTCTCTTTGACTACATGGTTACAGCAATAAAAACAATTGAAAGGACATCCCCGAGAAGCCATGACAAGGATCATTTTGTGGCGCATATGAGGCTGTGCCGCATCGAGATTTTCCAATGAAAATAATTCTCGATCAGCCATAGGTATTTCATCAAGGTTTTCTATTACAGGCCCACATGGATTCCTACAAATCGTATCTCCTTGTTTGACCCATAGGCTTGGAATCTTTGTTATGTCTTTTCCCTGTTCAAGATTGTCACACAACGTGGCCAACGGTACTTCACCTTCACCAACACAGATAATATCGATTCCCTCCATCGCTATAGATTTTTCAGGACAAAACGTTGCGTGAGCTCCTCCTAAGGCTACAGGAACGTTACTGGCTTCTTTCGCCCATTTAGCCCATACATTCACATAATCTGCATAAAGGGACGTCGAGGAAAAACCGATTAAGTCAGGCTTCTCATCTTGGATACGTATACAGAATTGATCTTTAGTGATTGGCTGGAAAATATGGAACAGGGAGGTCATGTGATTTCTAGATTGGATATAAGCTGACAACGAGGCTACTGAAAGTGCAACCGACCCCCTGTAATTTAAATTTCCATCCACCAGATCCGGATATATGAATAATATTTTCATTAACTCCCCTTAGACTACTGACCGAATAAGGTAAAAAGCCTCGGCGCATTCTATACCAACCATGGCACCTCTACTTTGAGCAACAGCGCGCAAGGCCTCGGAAGAGCGAGGGTGGGGAAAAGCCCTTGATTCGCTCTCGTAATGCTGCATGGCCTTGATCTTTATGTCCAGTGTATCATGGATATCCACGAACACATTCGGAAGGAATACTGGTTCGAACTGAGAGAAGGCCCACTCCGTCGAAGATGGCACTTCAAAAGCGTAGATATCTTTTACCGGACAAGAAGATACCGGACGAGTTGCAGTCAGTACAGCCCTATGAGTCATAGCGTGATCTACATTCAAATCTCCTCCGGAGTGAGTATAGATGGTCTGTGGCTTAATATTATCGACCAATTTTTCAACAATCTTCACAATATCCAGCATTGGCACTGTGTCAAATCGATTGTCGGGCAGATTGCACAGGCAGACGTCTTTCGCGCCCAAAATGCCGACCACTTCTTGACTGCGCATATGAAGCTGCCGGAGCAGTTCTTTGTCGGCGTGATCCGGATGATCATGTCTGGAGGTTATGCCTTCGCCCAAAATAGCGATGTACACTCTCCGACCTTCCCTCCCCAGGCGTGCAATTGTACCTCCGCAACCAAGGACCTCATCATCCGGATGAGCGACAATCACCAAAACAGGCTTTTTTGCTTCTTCACTGGTATTTTCCACAGACATTACGCCTCCAATAATCTAAATTTTAAAGCACATCAGACTATAAGTGGGTCCTGATTCTCTGTCAAAATCCTCCTGCTTTCTGGACCACAATTGAACAGCAAATCTATTACCGACAGATGGGATATGAACTCCCCATGGAGTTGAGGATACACCGGATGTTTATAATCCTGAAAATAAATTTTTATACCCGTTTTTTCAAAGGAAGCCCTGTCAGCGTAATCCTTACCCAATATGCCGAAAACATATATTTCAGCACTCATCTTCACACACATATCCAACACCAGTTCATTCTTACTGCCTTGAAAATCCTTATCGCGAGCATCCACGAACTCTACATTAATACCGAGCACCTTAAGAAACCAGCGCAGCATGTAGTCATTCAAATCAACCAAATATCGCCATTCCCTCTTCAAATAAACATCTTCAAAGAAGTCCGCATATTCTATAAAGAAAGGTGCTTTCTTGTAATTCAGTAATATGGATTTCCAGTGTTTCCGTTGCCATGGAAGGCTGTTGTTTATCTCAATATCTGTGAGAATTTTTTCCCTATGGCCCGCTGTCAGAACGGGAACAGTTAACCAGATGTCCCCTTGTGTGGTTTTAATTTTATTACGATTATTCCAATCCTTTTGAAGATACTGGACTTGATTAAAAGAAACAAATGTATGAGCCAGAGAAATTTTATGAAACAGCCCCAGCCAAGGAAGATATACAGGTTGATGCGCAGTCAGTATCATATTCTTTCAATCTTTCGTGTTTAAGTTGAATTTTTTGAGTTAAGCATTCCGCAGCCAAACTCAACTGCCACTACAACACAATATAGGCCATATTGGGATCGTAGTGAAATTTTTCAATCTTCACGTTACGAATGTCAAGCGATTCCAACAGGGCCATGGTCTCGCCAGGCCAACTCGGGTCATTAATTTCATCGAGCGCCAGAATACTGCCCTTGGGCATTCGCGGCAAGAAAAGCTCAAGAGCCTTCTTGGTCGGTTCATAGAGATCGAAATCCAAATAAAGCAGCGCGATTAATAGATGCGGGTTGTCCGTAAGGAACTTCTCTCCAGTCTTCATAAAATCACCACGGACAAGACTGACTTTCGGATATTGAGGAATAAAGCGGTTCATATCAAACAACTCAATACACCGCTTGAGATCCTCATAAGATTCATCTTTGATGTCGCCAGGCTTCCAATCTTTCTCCTCTGATCCGACAAGGTCTTGTTTTGCAACACTTGGGAAACCTTCAAACGTATCGAATCCGTATACATGCCTGAAAAAACCGACAGGCTCCATGATTGCCGATAACTGAGCCCACGTCATCAAACCATTACCGGAAAACACTCCGCATTCAAGAATTGAACCTTTAATGTCCAAAATCTTTTTGAACAGCTCATGCCGCACAAGAAAACGGGTGATAACCTGCCTGCGCGCATACTTCGCAAAATTGTTAACGAGATAAGAAAGAGAGAGGTCCTTCAGGCTCTGTAGGTGCTTTTCCATCAGCTCTCTGTAATCGGCGTCTTTGTTTGTGGAGTAGTTTTTCATAAGAATTTCCCTTCTTTTTCTATTCTTTCACAAAGAATAATATTCTAAACCGCTTCATTCCCTTTCCAAGAATGAATCCTCAATACAGCGTGACATGTTGAGACCTTTGAAAAACTGCATAAAACCAGCAATTTTGTCATTCCCGCGAAAGCGGGAATCCGGTATTAGTAAGCATTTCCTAGATTCCGAGTCAGGCCCGGAATGACGAATAGAGGAATTGTGCAAAGGTTTCACGTTATGATTCGACAAGCAGCTAAACGAGCACAAAACGCATGACACAACAATACGGATTAGCTACGAATTATCGTCTCTTGTACATGTAAACCGTAAAATCCCGCACATGATAATCATGCCGCAGGACAACCCATGGCGTGATCGTTCTACAGAAGTTCAAAACCTCTAAGGGATCGGCATAATACTCGCCGCTGTCTTTTTGCGGAGCCCATTCGCTCAGGGAGTTAAACCCCACTGCTTTATTGCACAAGCTGAACATCTTCAACACCATTTCCTGCATAAAGCGAAAGGGGACTTTTTCGATACGGGCAAAAATGCCGCTTGCGAAGATGTAATCATATTGTCCAACTGCGAAGTCATCAATTTCCAGAAGATTTCCAATTATGAAACACGTGTTCGGAAAACGTTTCTTTGCAAACTGAATCATTTTCGGCGTGATATCCAGACCTGTATATCTAACTTCCGTTTTTGAGTTCTTCAACCAACCCAAGAAATCACCCAATCCACACCCCACATCAAGCACGCTGGTGCCGTTTAACTCACCGATTTGTGCCAGTATGGAGAAACGTAATTGTTGTGTCTCAACACTGCCCCAGTCGAGGGAACGCACACTGATTCCATGCTCTAATATCAACTGGTTATAGTAGTCGATATTCTTCTTATGATCTTCACTCCAGAGATTCTCAGTCGTTGACTTTTTCTCTCCTTGAGATTGATCAACATTGGATCGAGAAAGAGTCATCGTATAGTGGGATTCAAGACCATCCATCTTACGGTCGGTCTCGAGAAATCCAGCCTTAATAAAGGCATCTCTAGCCGCTGGATTATCCTGACGTACACAGGCTACAACTTTCTGAATTTCCCATAGGCTAAAAATCTCCTGACAGCCATATCGAATAGCCAACACCCCATAGCCCTTACGCGTAAATTCTTCCAACAGATATATAGAAACGACGCAGCCCTCCTGGTCCAGTCTGTCAAACCTGATTTGTCCCACAGGTAGACTCCCCTTCTGAATGATAAACATTACACGGTGGTTGCTTAGCTCATTCTCTTCAAACCATTTCTGATGTTCAGCCCAAGTGACGACACTCTGCGAAGACCCTCGGGCAATAAGGTATGGATCATTTCGCCACTTGAACACCATCTCTGCATCTTCCCTCTCTGCCCGGCGTAGCTGAATCCGGTCTTCCTGCCGATCGGATCTCATAATATATAATCCAATAACAATGGTTCACCTGGATCGACGGCCTTTTTCAATTTCCGGCCAATGAGCTGTTTTACCTGATGGGGAGGCAATCCTGTCGAGGGCCTCCTGAATACAATATCGCTGGATTGCAGAACATGACCGGCCTCGAATCTTCCAGCAGATACGCAAGACAACCGGTAGTGATCCCTCCCATATTTTTCCGCGGCACAGTACCCAAGACCACTATCACCTAATAAAACCTCCATTCGACGCACGGCCTCAACGAGCGCCTTGAACTCCTGTGGATCAGCAGAAAAACGATGATCTGGTCCCGGTAGGTTCTTGTCCAGTGTAAAGTGTTTCTCTATCCAACAAGCACCCAACGCAATTGCACCCATAGCCGCATGGACTCCCTCTGTATGATCACTGAACCCAACAAGGCAATTGAAAGCTTCGGCAAGCGAGCGCATCTTTCGAAGATGAACATTTTCCGGATTTGTTGGGTAAAGGGATGAGCAATGCAGGAGTACCAAACTTTTATTCCCCGTCGCACCGAAAGTCTTTGCCGCCTTAGCTATTTCATCTTGAGTTGCCATTCCCGTCGACAGTACCGTCGGAAGCCCCGTCTCTCCCATGTAACGTATTAATGGCAGATGCCCCAGAAAGTCTGATCCATTCTTGAGCACTTTGACGCCAACATTCGTAAGATCTTTTACTCCTTCGACACTCGTCGGCGTGCTGTGAAACAATACACCTCTGTATTCGCAGTATTTCTTAAGCTCGAAAAGGTCGCTTACATTGAGCTCGCACCGCTTGAACAACTCGTACTGTGATTCCGTTACCTCTCGGCCTTGTGAAAGATAGCTATATGTTAGTTTTCGATCCAGGATGAAGTCTTCTGTCTTGTAGTTCTGAAATTTTACCGAGTTGGCCCCGGCCTCAGCAGCGGCATCGATTTCTTTTCTGGCAAGTTCCATGTCACCATTGTGATTAATCCCGATCTCCGCCACGACAAAACATGGATTACCCGAACCAATCCGGCGTTCACCCAGGACTATTTCTTTCGCAAATTCCATCAATGCCTAACCTTTCGCTCTATCTCATCTGCAACTCTCAAAGTGCCTTCGCCATCGACTAAAACCATACCCAATTCCGACATTTTAACCAAATGATCAGGTTTCAGGTTAGCAATAGCCTGAAAATAATCTTCCGGTGACACATTGCAGCCATCGCCCAGATTGATAATCGCACCATAATTTTCGACAGCGTAGGTTAATTCACTTTGATTTTCTCCAAGAATAGCCACAACCGCCGGCAATCCCAAACAGCAACGCTCCCAGGTCGTTGTTCCTCCAGACCCAATGGCCAAGTCTGCTTGCATCATCAAAGAGGCTATATAATCGACCTGGCAATGAAATAAAAAATTTGGCATGGTCTGACAAAGCATCTCAATATCTTTGCGGTGCGGATTATTCTCACCGACGACTACATCTACGTGAAAATCAGATCGTTGGAGCATGACCAACGCTTGTATTGCTTTGGCTGTTTCATTCGTTTCATCCGTACCCCCAAAAAATACGTGGATGCATCTAATAAATCCATCCCGTTTCCTAAGATTTTTACGTGCTTCTCTGAATTCACGTCTCAGCATCGCGTATTGTGGACCTGTCATTTGCTTGCATTGTACAGGAATTAGACCGTCATACCGAGTCGCAGCATCATGATATAGATTCTGATCTACAAGTAAAACGCACTCATGATGTCTATCAGCCAGATCATCAATCACCATGATTTTCTTTACATAAGACCTTAAATAAGCTTCCCATTTAAAGTCCAGTGCATAGTGATCAACGATCAACCATTTTATGGGAACGGAGGTTTTCATCAATTCTGCCGCCGTCTGTTTCGCATCAACTTCCCAGTTCACGCCGAGCCATTGGCTATGCCGTGAGTCATCATGAGAAACTTCCAGAACCCCGTCCGGGGGGCTAAGCAAAATCACTGGATAGCCCTTCTGCTCAATAAGGGCCTCGAGGTGTCCCGGCAGATCGCGGCAGATGAACGCAATCTCCATGTCTCTACACTTCAGTTCATCGGCCAGAGCAAGGCACCGCATGACATGGCCTGAACCGATTTCGATGGATGCGTCCGTGCGGAAAATGACATCCATTAGTTCAATCTTTTAAATCCAGCCACAGAAGGTTCCCCGATCAGGTATTGCTCGGGATAGCCCTTTATTCGTGCTTCCTGAATCCTGCTAAACACATCATCCAGAGCCACAAAATATTGTTGGACGTGCTCTTCAGTGTGGGTAAACATGGAATAAAAACTATCGGATGCGAGAAAACCCTTTTCAAGCATCCATTGGATAAACAAAGCTTTTAACACAAGGGCCTTTTCATCTTTAAAAGAAAAATGGCTCAGAGGGGGAATGCCCTCTACGTGAATGGGGATATTGTGTTTCTCGGAAGATCGATTCCAGCCGGCCTGCACCTGCGTGCCAATTTTCATCAGATGATCGCCCACATTGTGTTGACGATGCTTTCTGATTGTGGCTATGGCCGCCGACGGCCCGATCCGCTCCGTCCAGTATGTGCTGCTGATAAACGTCTTTTGCGCCGCCTCCATCACATTCGCAATTCCTATGATAGCGGCAATCGGATAGCCATTGCCCAGTGCTTTGGAAAATACCGCCACGTCCGGCTTGATATCTAATTGCATATGTGCACCGCCAGTATTCATCCGAAATCCTGAAGATATTTCATCCATTATTAGAACGGATTGAAATGATCTGGCCAGTTCTTTTACACCTTCTAAAAATCCCGGCAGGGGTTGTTCATTTCTGATAGGCTCCATGATGATCGCGGCAATTTTATTTCTGTGGGCACTTAAAATTTTTTCGAGCTCATCAAGTTGGTTGTATCGAAAAGGTATCGCTGTTCCGGCAAGCCCTTTCGGCACACCTGCCGGTTCCAGGCCCGAAATCAGGTGCTCGCCCAAAGCATTATCCGTTCCAACGTTTGCAGCCAGATACCAATCGTGCCAGCCGTGATAGCCGCAGAATACTACTTTGTCTCTGCCTGTAAAGGTGCGGGCTATGCGGACAGCTATCGCCATTGATTCACCACCCGTTCTCGCATAACGAACTTTATCAGCCCAGGGGTGGAGTTCACACAAAAGGTCTGCCAGTTCAACTTCTTCAGGGCAATTGAGTGAAGAGCTTGTCCCCTTTGCAATAGCAGCCGTCACTGCACCATCCACATCCGGATCGGTATATCCCAAAACATTCGCCCCAATCCCGCCAATGCTCATATCGATATATCGATTGCCATCGAGATCCCATACTTCAGCTCCTTTCGCTTTACTAAAATAGCCGGGCCATACGCCATAAGAAAAAAGATCCGGTCTTTTGGATAAAAGCTGGGAAAGTCCCGGAATGCGTTTCTTGGCTCGCTCCTGCATGGCAAGGGATTTAGAAATATTCAGCTTCCTCAAATCAAGGATTTTTTGATCTGCTTCAAGGGACTTCTGGAAACCTTCATTTCTTTTCAATTGACGATTTATCTCGTTTAACTTAGGATTGTTTTCAAGAAGCTCCAGAATGTCTGTAGTAGCAAATGTTGGATTCGAAGGATAAAGATGTTCGTAAACCCGAGTCACAAACTCAAAATCCTGCGGTTCATCGACGGTCCAGCGCAGGTGGGAGAGATCCTTCTCTCGATTCTTGTAATGTCCAATCTTAAAACAATTCGGTTTTTCATAAATAAAGGAGGTTACATGCTCACGCTCGGAGGGCAACTCAGCCTTTTGCCAGGCGTCAGCTAAGGCACGGAACCGAAAAACTTCCACATCAAGACCATCAGGAAACGTCGGTTCGATGGCATTCGATGCGTAATCATAATCACCTTGAAAATAATAATCGATTACTTGATCTATGATTTCTGGATCAATGAGCGGACAGTCCCCCGTCAAACGAACTATATGTTCCGGATGATAAGGTACAGCCGCCTGATAAAAGCGGTCCAAGACATCATCTAAGTTGCCACGGAAAACAGGAACCTGAATTTTGTTGCATAAATCTTCAATCCTGTTGTCACTCATATCTGTGCTTGTGGCAACGACAAACTGATCAATTCTACTAGCTCGCAAAATCCGCTCGATCTGATGCTGCAACATGGGAATCCCCAAAATCGGTTTCAGCACCTTGCCGGGCAATCTCTGTGATGAAACCCTTGCTTGCAGTATGGCTATTGTCCTCATTTATTCACCCAGTCGAATTCTAATTTCCTCATATTCTTAAGATCAAAGTATTTCGGGTTGAAACAACTGACGCAAACTCGATCCAGAATTTTACCATTCAATATATAATGACCGTGTAAAACTGCTTCCACGATCCAGTCTGCTTTCAGATAACATTTTATTGATGCAATATTATCTGAGTACATCCCTCCGGATAATTTCCTGAGATCATAGATCTCAAAAGCAATCCGATTCCCCAATTTGATCGCCTCTGTTGCGAGACTCTTGCCCCAGTAATCGCGATCTCCAATCACCGTCACCAGATCAGATATTCTATGTTTCCGCTCAATGGGTCCCAATTTTAGATTGCCGATATGCTTCGAGCTGTCTTTAGATACGATTGCATACATGTAATAGGTGTTGGTCTGTTTGCCATCGCGAAGGTAATCAATAACTGACTGTTTTGTGAGATTCTTTGCCTCTAAAAATTCCGTGACTCTGTCATCCCGAAACCATGATAAGTACCTGTCGTCAATATATTCCTCCTCCAGCTCCTTTAGAAGCAATCGCTCTGATTCGAAATAATTCATCTGTTTGTGAGCTTCCATTGTTAAATATGTTTTGGGGGTAATTTATCAACCCAGAGACGTCCCGTTAATCTATAAATCGACGTATTTGGAAATGGCGCAATCTTGATATCGAGGGCTTGTGTTAATTTCCGATTTTTAAAATCTTTTTGATTTAAATCCGCCTTAAACGATCCAACGATCCAACGATCCAAACATGCCCCTAAGTTACAAGACTTGCTTTGAAGGATTGCAAGAGGCCAAGGATCTAAACGTGCCCCTAGGTTAAAAGACTTGATTTGAATGATTGCAAGAGGCTCACTCATTCCTTCACCTTGATCAATAAAGTGAAGAAAATTTTTATTTACCTTTTTTGCAAATTCATTCGATCTTTCCGAGAACCACACAGGCCTTGCCTTGCTTTCAATTGACAACCAATGGGCAAGAGTACCCGATATATAAGTTTTCTCCGGAAGAATCTCTCCAATTTCACGCGAAGTATCCCTAAGCGTGAACGTTGCAAACGAATACCAAATCCCATCTAGCGTTAGATTGACTAAGAGAAAGCAGACTACCAAGAGCGATAACATTGCCTTTCTCCCAAAATAAAGGCCAGGAAGTCCTATAATTAATCCTAAAGCAACAGCCGTTTCTGTTCGGAAAAAAAGCTCGGGAGCTGGATGTTCCACAGCAATAAGCCAATTACCATTCAAATGATAAATTGCTTTGGATAAATAAAGAACAAAAATCCCCACAACTAAAATTATGTGATATCCGTTTTCTATTAATTTTCTAAAGTTGTCTCTTTTTAATACTGCTCTATTTACCCCTGTCGAACGTCGGTTTACAGATTCAACTATTCGCCCTTTCGACCAACTTTCTAGAGTCATGTGCACAAGAAGTAAAACCATTGGGACAACAAAGTGAACATAACGTCGATCCGGAGCGCCTGCAACAGGAGTTAAGGTAAGTACGGCCAACCCTCCAAAAAACCAAATTAGAAAAAATGGGGTAAGTTTCGATCTTCGCCGTATTTTAAAAACATGAGAGATGACCATATCAAATAATGCAAGAAAAGGACAAATAAGCAAAAACAAATTGCTTATATTGGTAAGACTGTCACGACTAAAAGTCATTAGAAAAAGACGGGGACTTTCCATAAATGCAAGACCCCCTTTTGTGGCGTAACTCGCAAAGACTTCATTAAAAAAAATAAATTCGTTCCATTGGGAAACAAAAAAACCCAAACCAATCAAACCAGCGATTAAGCTTCCCGTAATAAAAAAAAGGAAAGATTCAAAACGAAACCCCGGTTCCCATGCTGCATACAAAAGCATAAGACTTGCTACAGGGACAAACAGAGCTCCTGTTGCCTTGGATAAGCCAGCACAAACAAGGCAAATTCCAGCGCATAAAAAGGGCAGAGGGTTTTTTGAAAGTTTTCCCCTAACAAGGAAAAAACAAGTTGACGTGATAAAAAACATTTCGAGAGCTATGGGAGTAGCCCATTTCGTGTTCATTAAAAAGTAGTGTGATACACCTATCAAGAATGGAGCTAGAAGACTTTCAAAACGTCCAAATTCACCTCGAAACATAAGATAAGCTTCAACGCAAATGCCTAACATTGCGGCTACACATAACAATCGCGCCGAAAAAAAACTAAATCCGAAAATCTTAAGAATAGGAACTTCAAGAAAAGTGAATAACGGGGCTCCAATAAAAGATACATTCGAATCATCGGGAAAAAGCATGAAATTTCCAGAAATAAGAAACATTCTGGCATTATGCAACCAATATCCTTCATCAGGCATGGCGCCAAAACGTTGTAAAGGAGAAGGATCGGCATCAAGACGAAAAACATGGAATAAAAAAAGCAGAATAAAAAACAGACACACGAATCGTCGATCCTTATTAATCTTAGTTCTTATCACAGTGATTATAGGTTGGAGAAATCGATAATAGACGACCTTCAAGTTTCTCCATGACCACAAGCTTTCAATAAAAAGCAAAAAAAGCAGTATACAGAAAATCAATGAAAAAACTAGGAAAGAAGGGGTCAGCAGAAGAGTCCTGGCATTTAAAGAGAGCGGTTTCTGTAGGTTGATAATTAACTGTGGGTCGTCGGCCGGGTCTTCGGTTACGATCTGGAGATCTTGATTTAGTAATTTGTATTCGCGGATCTGGTGTGCTGGTTTAACTTGATAGGTGGAGATGGAGTGGATCGGAGTGCCCAGTCCGTTCACGACTTCTATCTGACGAATGACGAACCGGCCTGCCGATGATAGGGGATCGAATCGGAATTGAAGGATTTTATCGTTTGGCAGTCGGAAGAGATGGTAGGTGAAGTCCGTGCGCGCAGCGATACTTGACGTCACAGAAGACGATTCAGAATAACCGCTTCCTGTGTCATAGAAAAGCTGAGCTTCACCAGCAGCCGAGGATTGCATGGTGATTTTTAGATGGGTCGTCATGGCCTCGTCGGAGAGAATCCAGAGCCCGCCTGCAGAAAGAAAAAAGAACGTGATCAGAATGACCCATCGCTTAGGATGTGCACGCCATTTTTGAAGAATAGTATGAATTTAGAGTTTCCTCTACCTCTGGAAATTGAGAAGATTTTTGAATAAGAGAGGGATAATTGCCTTCAAAGATCTTATATACCCGAATATATTGGCGAACCGTAAGTGTTGCAAATGCATCCAAATCATTCGAGGACGAAAATAAAATTGAATATAAGCTTGTTTATACATACGCTTTAACTCGGAAGCATCTCTTCCTATCGGCACATAAATAGGGTCATAATCCGTTAAGCCGACGCTCTGATTGTATCTTATATAGTCATCTTCCAATATTCCGGAAATTTCTCCTACACTCACCAACTCTTTGTATAAGGGTGTACCAGGGTAGGGCGTCATGATGCTGAATTGGGCATAATGCAGGTCGAGACTTTTCGCAAAGTCTATCGTCTGCTGGGTCATCTTCCTTGTTTCACCCGGAAAGCCAATAATGAATCCTGCTGACACAACCAAACCGTTTTTTCTCGCTATCCTGCAAATATTTCGAACTTTATCAAATTCGAATTTCTTGTTTACACTTTTCAGAAGTTCAGGCACTCCCGATTCAATGCCAAATCCAATACCCCTACACCCTGAATGTGCCATAGCTTCTATTGTTTCTTGATCCAGAAGTTCTGCACGAGTGGTGGAACTCCATACAATTTTCCTGTTCAGACCGCGATTATGAAGTTCCTGACAGAATTCATGAGCATGCTTTTTCCCTAGAGGAAAAATTGGATCCCAAAATTGTATTTGCTTGGCATTGTATTTGGACACAAGATGTTCAATTTCATCAAGTACTGAAGCAATATGCCGCCTTCTGTATCTTGCAGCAACGTTTGACCCCGCATTAATACAATATTTGCAGCTGTAAGGGCATCCTCTGCTTGTAAGCATCTGATAAACCGGAGAAGCAAACTTCGTGTAACTTGGACTGCTGTACATGTGCATGGGAAGTAAATCATAGGCGGGAAAGGGCAACTCATTAACATTAACATTTAAAGCTTTCTCATTATGGTTTTGTCCAGTGGTCGTTTTATAGGATAGATTGGGAATATCGCTAAAATTTTTACTGCGGCCGTTAAGCGCCTCGCAAAGAGCCAATAAAGAGTGCTCCCCTTCATTTCTGATCACGAAATCGACAGATTCGCAACTGAGAGTTTGCTCAGGACAAACCGACGGATGATATCCTCCCATCACACTGGGTATTTGAGGGAATTTGTCCTTAATTACTCTGCATAATTCGATTGATGCTGAATAATTAGGAGTGGTCACAGAATAACCAATGATATTTGGAGAGAAATCTTCGATATATCTTACGATTCGATCCACGGGTAGAGATTCTGCATATTGATCAAGGATCCGCACTTCAACTCCGTTATTCCTTACAAAAGCGGCGAGGTAGGCTATCCCGGTAGGAATCATCTTCATGTCATCGTAAACTTGGGAAAAATTCCCAAGAGTGTCCGGTATATTAATTGGTGTGTTGATTAGAAGAAGTTTCATATGCAATTATTCATAAGGAACAGACACAGGCAATTGACAGACCAATAGGCGGAGGAATCACGCTCTCAATGAGTTTTATTGCAGGTACCATATGATTAAATATTTTGGCCTCATTTACCGAGGCAGCGGCAGGCCTTTTCAGAATATTTCCTATGATATACCAAGGAATAATACCGATGATATTTTGATATCTGATCATTTCAATTTTAAAAGAATAGTCGCATAGGAGTTTTTTAATGGATTCGACGGAATACCTTCTATAGTGGCCAATAGCCTTATCATTTTCCCCATAGATAGCCTGAATAGCAGGCACGCGTAAAAATAAGTAACCAGATTTACAGGTGGCCATGATGGAATGGACGTTGTTCAAGAATTGTCTTTCATCATCTATGTGCTCCAAGACATCGAAACATAACACATAGTCAAACTTATATCCTTTTAAGTTATCGGCAGTACCCGGCAATGTCAGATCCAGTTTATGTGATTTACAGTTTTGTCGCCCCTCAAATAGTTTGTCTATTTCACTCAAAAATTGATCACTATTATCAACAGCATAGTAAAGTTCAGGATTATAAGTCATGATTTCGTAGAAATAGAGACCCGGACCGCAACCAAGATCGAGAATTTTCTTCTGCTTCTTTATAGGAAATAAACTAAGATTCCAAAGTAGATAATGATTAATGTTTCCCCGCAAGTAACTTGCATTGACCGACATTGAATTTTCGTGCTTATATAAGCTATTTGTCATTTTTATTGCGCGGCAGAGCAGATAGAAAATATCGATCCACAGAGATCTGGGTATTCGAATCCAATGCTGTACAAACCGTTGATCTGAGGTTCTTGAAGGATACCTGTCTGAATGAGCTTTTCCATTTGGAAGTCTGCCAGTAACTTTAGCAGAATCCCTCCCTGAGAAACGATGGAAAAACCAGCCCTTGTCAACTCCTGATTCAGCCGTATCCTGTCATAAACCCGTCTGTGTCCGTGCCGCAAGTCATTTTCCGTGAGATCGTAAAGGCTATCAATTAATCCCATGTGGAGGGCAAGCTGACGGGACAGGGCCCTTGCGTTGGGAACAACGACAAAAAGTAATCCTTCCGGTTTAATTAGGTCACTAATTATTTTCAAGACTTGCTGCGGATCGTTGATATGTTCCATTATGTATGTAGCAAACACATAATCGTATAAACTCTCTTTTTTATATTCCTCAAAAAGAGAATGGATGAATCTGACATTAGATAAATTTCGTAATTTTGCCTTGCTGATAAATTTTTTCGATCCATCCACAACATCCATACGAGCGACTAATCGGGACAGCAATTCCGTCATATATCCATCTGAGCATCCGAGTTCCAGCGCATAACCTTTTTTGATATAAGGCTTGAAGGTCTTGACGCATAACTCTCTCATAATCCTATCCTGGGCCGATAAATCAATAGGTATATAATTATCAGAAATGCTGTCCAGTGATTCCTTTTCAGAATACAATTTACTTTTCATATTTCTTTTTTCCTTTTTCAGCCATGACAACTGAGTATTAATCCCGCGAGTAAAATAGCACCTACATTGTAGCTGCTATTTTATACAGCAAGATTTTGAACAATGTTTCTAATTTCATGAATCAATTTAAGAGGCTGGAGCCCTAATCATCATGGCTTCCCCGTTGCTGGAGTAGAATGTCCGAATTCAATCCGGTAAAATCATAGTGTTTGGTTTGAGAATTTGTTTGTGCCTTTTTTTGAGATTTCTGGAGACAACCACGCCAGAACTTATTGTACAATTTTCACCAATCTGTATGCCTGGGTATGTGACGACACAGCTTCCGAGAAACGTCATATCGCCGACCAAGGTTTTTCCAGACAAGACGCTTCCTGGACTTATAATAGAGAAATTACCAATGACGCAATCATGGCCAATGGATACATTCTGATTTATTACAGAATGCTCCTTTAATTGGCATCCAATTGCAATTGTCGAATTAGCAGCGATATAAACGCCTCTTGCTATAGTAGTATTTGGCATTATTATTGAGCGCGGATGAATAATTGATGCAAATTTTGCATGCGGCAAATAATTTATTAATGTATTGAACATCTTATTTCTGGTGGCGGGAGAACCTGTGCCTAATATAAATTCAGTTTCATCGTCTACTAAATACTTAACATTCTCAAATGAAGATACCGGAAGATTTTCAACATAATCAACCGTTATAAATTCACTATCTATTACAAATGAAATGGGTTTCCATCTATTGTTTTCAGAAGTACCTTCATTGAATGAAGACATTAATGCGGTATAGAGAATTTCTCTCGCAATGTTACCTGCACCAACGATAATTAATTTCTTTTCAATCATACTGTAAGCTCCTATCTAAATATTCATTGCTGAAAGTCTTAAGCTACTTACAGTTCCGGTTATTACATTCTCACTTCTTTGGTTTGTAATTTGAACCTTAATTCTTGCAATCTTTCGCTTATCAATTGATTCTATAGATAGGCTACATGTGATCTCGTCATTAATAAAAATAGGTTTCTCATAATTTATGACTGATGATAACCAGAGATTACCTGGCCCCATTAATTCAGTGAGCGCGCCTGATATTAGGGCAACCCCAAGAAGACCATGGGCGATTCTTCTTCTAAAGAATGTTCTTGATGCAAAATCTTCATCGAAGTGAATGGGGTTCCGATCCATACTGAGAACGGCAAACGATTCTACATCACTTTCCGTAATAATCTTGGAAATACTAACTTGTTGTCCAATTTTTACCTCATTCAAAATCATTCTAAAATCTCTACTTCTTCGAACAATTGACGGAAAAATGCATATCCATCCCAGACAGGTCCAAAATGATGCATCTTTCTGATGGGAACATATCTTTTGACATTTGATTCCGAAATAATATTGAGCCATGAAATATCGAATGGATCGTTAAGGCAATGGCCAACGGTTTGGATATTCGCCGGTAATAACGAACTCAAATCGCTGCGATTAGCCCAGACGATAGGAAGAAACATGTGCGATTTGCATTCAGGCAAGTTAATATTCCCCGCAGCGATAACGGAAGAATTATTGTACGTTAAAGCAACATCCCACCCTAAAGCCTTAGCCCATTGCCAACACATTATATTCTCTGACGCAATATGTTGTGGAATGTCCCTGCTCATATCACGCGGCCAGAGATCCACAATCCTTTTTTTAAAATAGATGGCGCTCTTTTCATCACCATTGATTAGAATGACACGGCGAGGCGATGTGCAACCGGATTGGCCAAAAATAGTGAATACTTTAATAAGCGTCTCTACTGCAAAATCGTCTACGGCATCGATTTCTGCCCATACTTCGGATTGTTTATCTGTAAAATATATCCCGTGACTATCAACTGGATGCGGTAGACTTTCGATGGCCATAGCTGTTTCGTCAGAAGAAAAAACAATTCTTGTCTTAGCACACCTTGCCATAGCAATATTGCGGTCATCATTTCTATCAAATTCCTCTATTGTTATCGATTGGGCCATGATCGTTCTTAAAACACCAGCACTCAGATTATTCAAAATATAATCTCTGAAGATAACAGTTAAATTTTCACTCCTCGTTCCAGCTTTTATATGAACGTTGTTCCCGGTCAAAGTTAAGAGGACAAGCATGAGTGGCCCAAGCATACTAACATTATTAGGTAGCCATACACTGACATCACCAAGCGGTTTTAGAAGCAATCGGGCCTTGCCTGTAATAGAAGGAGTTTCCTTGCCGAATGTTAATAGAAATATTCCATTCAGGTTTTCTTTATCTAAAAAAGTTATCAGATAGGCCCATTCATCCCTGGTAAATTCCTTTGGCATCTTCTTGAGCATGCATTTCCTCAACTCGTTCCAATCATTAATTATTTCATTTAACTCGTGAGGAAATGAAACTAAAATAGTTGTTTTATTAAACTTGAAAAAAGAGACTTGGTCATACATTTGCGCAGCCTCTTGTTTCCGCCTTCGGAACTCTACCAAATAGCTCAAAGCGCTTTCCCTTTCTTCCACAGGGACAATCACCATTAAGGATACGGCCAATATCTTCAGTTAAGACATTATGGTTTGGCGCACCGTAGGTTATGGTATTCATAAGCTGCAATTGCCCGACGCCCTCTTGTATGGGGTCCATTGTATAAACATTCCTTACAATAACATCAGCCCAAACAGGTATATGTCTTGCGTTAAATTCACAAAGTGGATAAACGATGCCCATTTGTTCAACAAGCCCGTAAAAATCTACGACTTTTGAATGAGAGTCAACATTACATAATAATCTATTGTTAAATTTTTCGCTGCTAACCTTAATTGTGTCCAGCCTTTTCCAGCCCCCGCTATGCACAAAGCAGAATGTCTTGTTCTTGATGATCTTAATTATCTCACCCGGGAAATGATTCAAATCCCATGCAAGCCAAAGAATCCAGGAAAACCCATAAACGATGAAATAATTATTGTTTTTTAAAATATCGAGAAATAAATCCCACTTGATGCTTTTACAGTCAGTTGGATTATCTAAAAGAAAATAAATATTCGATGCAAGTGGCTTTAAGCTCATAGCAGCTGCAACTCGCGCAGATAATTCACCTCTGCCCCGCAATGACTTAATGCTATCAATAATAAGAAGAGGCCTTTTTTCCACCCCAACAAAGTCTGCCAAAATTTTATAAACACTCTCTGCTTGTAATTGCCCACTTTTTTCATCAAGGTGTATCTTGCTTGCTACACCTGAGGTTGAAGATGAATGAGATAACCATCTAAAATGAGCATCTTGATAATCCGTTTTCAATTCTAAATGCTTAAAAAGGCCAACATGAATATAGGGGAGATCCTGAATATGACTTGATTCCTTGTAATTACCCCATATTTTGGAATAGGCTGGGCAACTTTTTAAATGATGAGCTGTGAGAACATTCATCTCCGCTAGAAATTGCATATCATCCCGAACGATGTATGGGGATCGTGCAATTAATTGATTCATTCAAAAGCACCTCTTTTGAAATAATTAATGTAATCTTGCCGTATGATAAAAGAATTTATGCGTGTCAGTGGATTTTTAAGCACTTCCTGCCATCTGTATTCAAGTACAGGCATAGTTTTAAAATAAAATTCTTCATCATAGAGTAATTTGATTTCTTTAATCACAAGACTTTTATCTATCTTATAATTCGAAAAGAGCTTATCAATCTTATCTGTTTGTTTCATCATTAAGCTCAATACAGGCCATAAGTATGTGGAACAAATGCGTGCATGGCCAATGAACGGGTCATCTAGTTTTAACTTTAATGTTTCTTCTATCACGTGAGCAATTCCATGGATTACACCGACGCTGGCGGCGGCCTGTGCCGCGCATGCTCGTGCGCTATATTCAAACCAATCACCAGCGCAGCTAAGAGGCAGATATAATATGGAATTAATTATATTTGATGTTTCTTCCCTTATCTCGTCATTAGCAATTGGTGAGAATAATCCCTCAAGTGCATGGGCCCATACGTCGCCGCAGGCATACAAGGCCAAGCTCGGCGCTATGTCTTTAATAAGTTCATCCCAAACCACACGTATGTCAGGAAGATATTCATTCCCCTTGAAGATTATTTTCCCTCCATCACCATTATTGAGAACTACAACTGGTGAATTTTCGGCACCACTACCCCATATAGAAGGTACGGCAATTAACTTTGAATTAGGACTATTTTCTGCGCGCCAATATTTGGCTTTATCAATGAGCGTACCGCCGCCGATAACGACTATTTTCTCAATACCAACGGGTGGAACACCATCTTTCTGTACATTCGGATAGTTAATTCTCTCCTTAACTTTTGATTTTACTGATTCTATTACCCATATGACTGCATTTTTTAAACCGGATGAAATAAACTCATCAAACGTCCATTTTTCAGGTTTATTCATTAAAACTGAACCCTTTTGATTCTAACAGTTGAATAATGCCTTGAATGCCTTTAATTGCGACGGCTTCTTCTGGTGTCATATGGTATCTGAAAGTCTCTTGAATTCCCACGGCCATAGATACGATTCCCAGAGAATCCCAAGTTTTCACTTCTTTTCTTTCCAGGTCAAATCTAAATTCTGAAGGCTCCAGAAGGAAAATATCAATTAATAAATCTCTTAGTTTTGTTCGGTTTGTCATTAGATTCTCTGCATCCAATGAATAGTTTTGGGAATGCTTGAAAACCGGATATTATCGATCTTGCCATTCGGCAGCAACGGGATATTTTCGACACTTTCTATTCGAAGCGGCCAAAGTGCCCTTGCATAGTTTTTTCGAAACTCCCGCAATATGTTCCTAACTTGATCTTCATCAGCGTTGGGTGAGAGAAGTAATACATGTCCAGGTTCTCCTGAAGAATCGTTTTCGCGATAAAATACGGCGTCATGCGTCCAGTATACTTTTACTGTTTCAAGTAACTGATAAAAAGATATTTTCTCACCATACCGCTTAAATACTTCACTTTTTCTACCCCGTATTAGCCAATAACCGTTCTCAATCTGTTCACCAAAGTCCCCCGTCGGTATCCAGTCATCATCAGATGGTATATGTAAACCTGTGTGATCGTAATAGCATGAGGCACGGTAAATACTTTGAAATAAGATTTCGCCTTCATCGCCTATTTTTAAATTTACGCCTGGAATTGGTCTGCCAATATTGTGTGCAATATTTGTCTCTCCAGCTTTTCTTATAGTTAGTCTCGGCATTGCTTCTGCACAACCATAGTTGTTGAATATTAATGCGTTGGGAAATATTTTTTCAATTAATGGGAGGCTTTCCTGCGGAAACATGCCGCCAGCGAAATGGAGTCTTGTAACACCTGGGAAACATATGTGTTCGCCGAAATTAGACTTTAACAATGGCAACATTGCACCAACAAGGCACAATAAACAATCGGCTGCCTCTTCTAAATATTTTTTTACCAGATCCGGTTTGCTAAATCCCCCTGAATAGATAATTTTGCGATTATGTAGTTTGGCCCAAAGCCATTGGTTTACAAACGCGTAGCTGTACGTTAGCGGTAATAACAATACCGTTTGATTTACGGAGTGGCTATCTTGAATTTCATGTAATACTTTAGCCAAATGTTCGGCTCGTTCCTTCTTGCCGACCACAAGTTTTGGTCTTCCTGTACTACCAGAAGTAAAAAGCACAAAATGATCTTTATTAAATTCAAGTGGTAAATTACTTAACGCGGTTCTTACCCAGTCTTCTGGGCACCCGGATCGATTTGATATAAATGCAAAAGTTTCATCATTTTTCCATGCCTGATCCAATTTAGACATGTCAGAATTAACTTCATTCTCATAGAGAATTTTCATTCTTCTTATCCAAATGTGACGTTTCTAATCTTCGATTTAAATTCAACTACTTGAATTCGATAATAACTTAACAGCCGCTTTTATCTGCTGATGGGGTTCAACAACCATATCTTCGAATGATTGTTTAGTCTTAGGACTTGCTGCCATCACTTTCAACCAACCAGTTCGTCGCATCTCTTCCGTAAAAGAGGGATCAAATTCTTTTGTGCCAATATTTCCAATGCTGTATCTCATTCGGTATGAGTGCCAGCCATAAGTAAGATATCCGTTTTCCATACATTGCTTATAAAGTTCCGTCCCCTTTAAAGGAGTGGCAACAAAGAAATGAGAGCCATCCAGGCCGAGAGATGCCGCAAAATCTGTTGTTCTGATCATGTCATCCTTTGTTTCGTGCGGAAATCCGACCATGAAATATCCGGACAGATAAAATCCAAGGTCATGTCCCCGACTGATGACCTCTTTTACTTTATTCAAATTCACGCTTTTTGTTTTTCGGAACCTGGAAGAAAGATAATTAAGCTGTTCCTGATTACCAGATTCGATAGGTAAATAGATTGCATAACATTTGGCCGCTCTCAAGGTATTCATCAACTCCGGGTCAAGCAGGTGAATTTCGAATCCTGGAGGCACACACCATTGTATATCCAACCGGCGCTTGATGAGTTCATGACAGATTTCCGTCGCACGCTGACGATTTGCCAAGAAATTCGAATCCAAAAAATGGAGCTCTTTAATTCCATATTTTTCAGATATCATTTGCATTTCATCGACAACCTTTAGTGCATCCCAATACCTGAATTTGTGCCCCCACGTCAATCGTATGGCACAATATGTGCAACTATGAGGGCAGCCCCGTGAACTGAAGTATGCAATAAATCGATTATTACTTACATAATCAATTTTCGTATTTACTAATTGACGATCCGCAATGGCACCATACAATGACATTGGCAATAGGTGCCAAGCATAAGGTGGAAGGTCCATGATTGAACTGCGCCACTTTGTTTTCGGGTTAACAAACTGCATGCCTTTATAACCATTACATACCAAACCATCAATCTGGGCGAGTTCTTCCGGTTTTTTTTCCAGACAGTTCAGGATATCGAGTATTATGTCTTCCCCTTCGCCAAGAGCAATGAGGTCTGCACAGTTTTCTGCCAGGTATTCATCATACATCACGGTAGCATTTGATCCGCCAACAATGACGACCTTATCGGGGAATTTATCCTTCACAAGTCTGCAGAAATGAACGGTCTGCTCAAATCTGATGGCCTGGGCGTTACTGACCCCGATGACCTGGGGATCGAATTGTTCTATTCTTCGGATTATTTCCTCATTGGATAATCCATATTCATAAGTTTTATGCCCTGTCCAGGGATCCACTTTGTATAATTTTTCGTTTTCGAATCCCTCTGACGGAATATCCAATATTTGAACCTCATATCCAGCACGTTCCGCTACAGCAGCAATCATAGCAGGACCAAGCGGAGGCAAAATATGCTTTCGTGAAACCTCGCCGTTTGATTTAGCCAAATAGGTTCCGGCCGGTTCTACAAAAAGTATGCGTTTGATACTGATTTTTTGAGGGCTTTTATTTGTGACAGACATCATGAATATTCCTCATATTTCTCATGTTTAAACATCAATATGATCCGACATCAGTTCTTCGAGCGAAAGACGAAGACGATCCTGGTATCTTACATTTTTAGCCACCTCGAATCCCATCCATAGGACCTCGTCCACGTTAGCGTAGGTAAACAATCCCTCTCTTCCGAATGTAGTTAGGTTTGATATATTGTTTATAAACTCGAATATGGACCTTAATTTATCCTTGTATCCGACTCTAAAGCGTGGATAAGCATGGTGCAGGCGGCGGCTATGGTAGGATTCCACGCTGCTTCTGCTTAACAGACCATGTCTTTCTAAGGGGACAATACATTTTTGGAATAAGGCATGATCGTCAAGGTACCACATTGCATCACCATAGCTGCAACTCAACTCAAGGCATATAGCATTTTTCCCAAGGGGTACCATCTTTCGGCTGAAAAGCCCTATATCATAAATACGGTTGAACGGAAATTCCTTCTCGCTAAAATAAAGTAGTGGTGTCTGAAAGATATCAGGCTTGTTCAGATTGAGATACAGAAAGACTGTGGATGTAAAGTCAAGACCTCTTGCCGCCTCGGCAACATGCGTCGGTACATCTCCTTCCATCATGAGAATAAGTTCATTTAAGGGGATAGTAGAAAGAATTTCCCAATTTTGATCACCATCCTTATCAAGAGATAACGTTTCCGATGACTCTCCTTTTGACATCATTACGTGTGCTATTCGCCCTCCAGCGGTGATGACTCTTGTCACTTTGCAGCCATTTAATATTTGTCCACCGCCATCAAGAATTCCTTTCTCGAAAAAATCAATGATCTCACCAACGCCGTTGCTCGGGTAAAACTTTTTTATAAGTCTGGGATTTTCAGGATGATAAGTTTCCTTCTTAAAAAGCATAGCATGGATCAGATCAATAAGTCCCTTTACCATTATTCTTTTTTTTGCAACAATATCTGAAAGTTCTGAAGGTGGTATCCCCCATACCTTTTCCGAATATGGACTAAAAAAAATATCATAAAAAAGCCGTCCGAACCGGTTAATAATCCAAGTCTCATAAGTACCGTCATCCTTGAATGCTGGTATGACGAAGCTGCAGAATCGATTCCAAAGAAAGCTGAGGCCACATGCCAATGATGTAAAAAGGGGAAGTGACTGTAATACTTGTATGCCCACAAGAGGATAGTCAACTCGTTTCCTTCTGAAATAAATCTGGGGTAATACCTCATGCTCTATGAAACTATCTCCCAGATTTCTCTTCAGAAATTCGAGTATGCTTTTTCTGCGTGCATGAATATTATGTGGTCCGAGATCATATCGATATTCCCCAACTTCAAATGTGATAGATTGACCGCCGCAGACTTCTTCCTTTTCAAGGATCATTACTCTGTGACCATCCCTGATAAGATTCCATGCAGCGCACAATCCGGCGGGCCCTGCACCCAGAACCAATATATTATGGAAGCTTCGAGGATCCATTATCTGATGGATGTGAGAGATTCTACGACTGAATTTAGATGAGGTTCATGATCATTCTGATTTAATAATTCCTCATACCATGCTCTGATCCGGTCGACGTGGGTAACGGCCTGATTCAACAATTGACATGCCCTTTCAATATCTCCATCACTTAGGTCATAATAGCACGGCAGACACAAAACCCTCTCCGCAATTTGCTTCGTAACGGGAAGTGCATCTCTGAACCACGGCATGTGAGAGAAATATGGTTCACACATATGGACGCCGGGGTAGAAATAACGGCGCGTTTGAACCCCGTTCTTCCAGAGATAAGCCCATAATTGATCCCTGCTTATTCCAAAAATTTTCTGGTCTATAAAAACGACCATATATTGTCCGTTACCTACAACATCATTACCCAGTTTGAGAAACGATATCCCTTTTATTTCTTTCAATGAGGAGCGGTAAAGGTCTTGAATATGCTTTAACCGTTTTATCGTTTCCGGAATATACGGCAGGAGATTGAGGCCGTAAGCAGCACTGATCTCGTTCATCTTGCCATTGATTCCCAAATAATCAACCCAATCTATTCCTTTAAAGCCAAAATTCTTCAGTAGGCGCAACTTGTTCGCTAGAGTGGAATCATTGGTCAAAATAGCGCCGCCTTCGAACGTATGAAACAACTTTGTTGCGTGGAAGCTTAAAACTTCTGCATCTCCAAAACTTCCAATAGGAACGCCCCGGTAATAAGTCATAAAACTGTGAGCCGCATCGTAAACGATTTTCAATCCGTGCTTTTGACCGATTTTGGAAATACGATCTACCTGACAAGGCTGGCCGAAAACGTGGACACCCATAATTGCGGATGTTTTAGGGGTGATCGATTTCTCAATTTGATCGGGTGATATCGTTAACGTTTCAGAATCGATATCGGCAAATACCGGCGTAAGCCCCTGCCACATGATAGCATGGGCCGTGGCAATGAAGGTGAACGGTGTCGTGATGACTTCACCCGTCAGATCCAATCCTTTCAAAACTAATTGTAGACCGATTGTGGCATTGCAAACAGCTATACAATATTTTACATTATGAAATTCAGCAATCCTCTTTTCCAACTCGAGGACATTGGGGCCAGCGTTAGTAAACTGGCATGAATCAAAAATATTTTCAGCTCTGGCATAAAACTGCTCATTATTGATTTTACGAGGTTTATAAAAAGGGATAGTGTTTTGACTGTCTTTCAATGTACTACCTTTGAAAAATCATCGACGAAATAAAGACTATAATCCCTGAATCGAGCCTTAATTTTCCAATTATTAGACATTCGTGCCGCCGTCCACTATTATATTTCCATCTTTCGTATTTAAGTTGAAGTCCTTGGGTTAAGCAGCCCGCAATGCTGATGGATCTTGAGCAAGAAGTAATAGACATCTTTGAAGCCGTATGCCATGCGGGATAGCCGTTTTATCTTATTGTTTATGCCTTCGGAAATAGTTGTGGTGATATCACAGACGAAATAGTTGAGGATGAAGTGGCGTTTCCGGAAGAACTTGTTTCCCAATTCTACGAAGGCAAGGATTTTTGATTTCAGTGTAGCGATTATCCATTCTTTCAGATTCATTCGGGCCGTTTTCTGATCCCTGGCCTTATAGACAGTGAGAAACTGCTCTTTCAAAAGCATAGCATGGTAAAGGCGTTCGTTGAGGATAGACAGCTTGTTCAGAATATCTTGTTTCCTCTTGCTCTTTTTGTTCTGCATCAGGATGAACCTCTGGTTGCAGTGAAGAATCTGAGAAAGCTCATCGTTGTTCTCTTTTTTTGCCCTGCGAAGTTCCTCTCTGCGGACCGCATCCAGAGCATCATTGAGGTACTTCTTCACGTGAAAGTGATCCAGTACGATCAGCGCTTTCTTTGCAAATGACCTGGCAGCAGATAGAAATCCTCTTGCTCCGTCGCTGGCAACCGCTTCGATATTTTCACATCCCTCCTGGCCCAGCTTACGGTAGAACTTCTCCAGGACATACTTGCCACGACCGTTGTGATTCCAGATAACCTTCCTTTTCTCGATGTCAATCACGTTCGTTACGTACTTATGCCACTTCCGCCAGGAAACCTCGTCAACGCTCATCAGGGTCGGCGCCGGGAGAGGATTGAGCTTTTCCTCCGCCAGTTTCTCCAGCATGCACTTGTCAATACGGTATACTGTTTCATCGTCCAAGCCCAAATACCAGCCAGCCTCCTGGTTGGTGGTAATGGCGGTAAGCCGATAAATCTGCTCGGCAAACCGCAGGGAGAAACGCTTTTGAATCCAGCCGATCTCCTCGACTCTGATCGTACCATCTTCAACACAACGGACCTTCCGCCGGGGAACATGAAGAAAAATCCGTTTGCCGCTGATCGGCAGATCTTCCAAGGTGCTCATACATTTGCCGTGGATTCCGCCCTCATGGACACTGCCGCACCCGGAACAGACAGATGGTAATGGATCAATTTAATCAATGATAAAATGGAGACTGCTGCCGTTATCCTGAATCAAATGGGTCACTTTATAGTTTGGAATGTCAAGGAGCTCTGTGATAGTATCTAATTGCATTGGGTCTTGCCTCCGGGGGGTATTGATCGCAACCAAAACCTTACCACATGCGGCATTCACCCGATGTACTTTATTATGTGACTCTTTTTAAAGAACTTTTGACACCCTATAAACTAGGATTCAACTTTTTCACGAAAGAACCCATTGGAATGGATCGAGAATTCGCTCATCGCTCCAGGCGAAATTCCTGTAATCGTTGGCGGTCATCTCGGGATGATCGACACATGCATGCAGTATTTCCTCAAGCTGCGCTGAACTCGCGACGCCGGTGATCACCGTATCAACCTCTTCAAGATTCAGAACGAAATCCAACGCCGATTTGACCGGCGACACATTTCTTGCTCCAATAAATCGGTGATACTGCTGCAGGTGTACCCGAACGGAACAAAAAGAATCAGGCAGCGCTGAAGGATCCATGAGGAGCAATCCCTGGAGGAACGCAGAACGGGCATGAACTTCAATGCCGCGTTTTTTCAACCGTTCAAGATGCCCGCTCCCGATCAGGCGCTGGTCCAATACGTTAACGGGAAGCTGGATCAAATCGATGGGAAATTTCTCCAGGATCGCATCGATCTGCCTTGCAGAATAGACAGAGGCGCCGATTTTTTTCACCAGCCCCTTGTTTTTAATATCGTTCATGGCTTCCCAGAGAGCGGCGCCATTCTGAGCCAGCAGATCGTCTGCATTGTGAACGAGAAGCCCATAGAGCGATGATTGCTTTAATCTCGCTAAGGACTCGTGAAAAACTTTTTTTAACTGTTCCGCATTCTCTTCAGTAATCAGAGATTTATTGTATTGGGGCGTCTTGGTAATAATATGAAACGAGTGATGTTCACCCAGGCATTGACCTAAAACTCTCTCACTATCTCCATATAGAAAGGCAGTATCAATGACATGAATCCCGTTTTTAGCCGCATGGTCCAAAATTCTTTTTACTTCTGCGACGGGGGTTTTACCCAGGGGATTGGATATGCCATAATCAAGTCCGAACTGGGCTGTACCCAAACCAATTTTCATCGATCATTAAAACTCGATTTATATGAGTACTTTTCTCACAGCGTCGACGACAGTGGAAACATCCGCATCGCTCATCCCTGGAAACAAAGGCAGACTGATGATCTCTTCATAAGCTTTTTCCGCAACCGGGCACAGTCCCGGCCTTGTATGGAAGCGATTTCTGTAAAAAGGGTGCAGATGAACGGGGACATAATGGACATTCACCCCAATACCCATATTCCGGAGCATCCGGAAAACAGTTGATCGATCCCGCCTCTGTTTTGATGAATTCAGGCGTACCACATAAAGATGGTAAGCGTGCAAGACATCTTTTTTCAATTGCAGAGGTCGTACCGACTGCACTTCCTTGAAAGCTTCATCATACAGGCCGGCGATAGATTGTCTGCGTCTCACCCATTCCGATAATTTCTTAAGCTGGCTCATTCCCAGGGCACACTGAAAATCCGTCAGGCGGTAGTTGAATCCCAAATCGACCATTTCGTAAAACCATGAACCCTGACTTTCCCTCTGCCGGTGGTCCGTCGTAATCCCATGATTGCGGAATATGCGCATGCGTTGCGCCATGTTCCCGTCATTCGTGGAAATCATTCCCCCTTCACCAGTTGTTATGTGTTTGACGGGATGGAAGCTGAAAGCGCTCAAGTCGGCAATGGATCCGACAGGCGCATTCCTGTATCTCGCACCCAGAGCATGACAGGCGTCATCGACCAGAGCGATGCCGAATCGATTTGTGATGGCCTTTAATGCACCATAATCGCAGGGCTGTCCCGCATAATCCACAGCAATAATGGCTTTCGTCTTTGTGGTGATCTTTCTTTCTACATCGCATGGATCTATCAAAAGCGTATCCGGTTCCACATCGGAAAATACGGGCGTCCCCCCCTGAAAGACAACACAGTTGGCGCTGGCGGCAAAGGTCATGGCGGGAACGATCACCTCGTCTCCCGGACCGACATTAAGGGCGAACATGGCTGTGTGCAGGGCCGCCGTGCCGCTGCTCACGGCCACCGCATAGTTTGCACCGACCTGTTCCACAAAGGCCTTCTCGAACCATTCGACACAGGGACCTGTCGTCAGCCAGTCAGACCTTAAAACATCGACAACGGCCTGGATATCATCCCCGTCAATCCACTGTCGCCCATAAGGAATCATTTGCTCTCTATGACCGCGCGCATTTCATCGATGCTCAATTGCCAGGGATTTGTCCCGGAATGATATTCGAAATCTTCCGCCACCGGGTTTCCCCCATTTTCATTGAAGCGGCGCCCCCAGAAGCGAAAATCCGGCTGGATGATGTAATAGCGCTCATACTCAATCGTTCGCCTGGCTTCATCACGCGGAATCATGACTTCATGCAGTTTTTCCCCGGGACGGATCCCGATAATTTCCGTTCTGCACTCAGGAGCTATTGCTTTTGCCAGATCCATCATATTCATACTGGGTAGTTTTGGAACGAATAGCTCGCCGCCCACCATACGCCCTAAGGACTCCAGAACAAAGTTTACCCCCTGTTCCAGCGTAATCCAGAATCGCGTCATCCGCGGATCGGTAATGGGCAATACACCTGTTTTCCTTTTTTCCATGAAGAAAGGGATGACGCTCCCCCTGCTGCCCACAACATTTCCATAGCGGACGACGGAAAAAATCGATTCATCGCTTCCTACATAGGCATTTCCTGCAATAAACAGCTTATCGGAGCAAAGTTTGGTTGCGCCGTAGAGATTGATCGGATTGGCCGCCTTGTCCGTACTGAGTGCAATCACTTTCTTGACACCTTGATCGCTAGCCACATTAATCACATTCTGGGCCCCCAGGATATTGGTTTTTACCGCCTCAAAGGGATTGTACTCGGCGGCGGGTACCTGCTTCAACGCCGCGGCGTGAATCACAATGTCCACGCCCTGGAAAGCGCGATTAAGCCTTTCCTTATCCCGAACATCGCCGATAAAGTAGCGCATGCACGGGTATTTCTGGTCAGAATAAATTTGCGCCATTTCAAACTGCTTCAATTCATCACGGCTGAAAATGATGAGTTTTTTCGGCTTTGCCTGTTTCAGGATCATTTCCGTACATTTTTTCCCGAACGATCCCGTCCCCCCGGTAATAAGAATTACTTTATCGTCAAGCATAATTCTTGTTTCCTTTCCAATCCAAGCGATGATACCCTTTGTCTGTCTTCCTGGAATTGCAGTTCAAACAGATGCTTATAGGTGACGCTGTCTTCCAGCAGTCTTGCATGGGGTCCCATGGCCTCTATCTTGCCGTCCTTAATGACCACAATCTTATCGGCATTCAGGATCGTGGAGAGCCGATGGGCAATGACGATGGCCGTCATCTGATGAATCACCCGATCAATGGCCGTCTGCACGGCCCTTTCCGATTCGCTGTCCAGAGAGCTGGTCGCCTCATCCATGATTAATACGGAGGGTTGATCATAAATGGCCCGGGCTATGGCGATGCGTTGCCTTTGACCGCCGGACAGGCGGATGCCCCGATCACCCACCAGAGTGTCCAGACCCCGGGGAAGGGCCTTGATGAATCCTTCTGCGTTGGCAATCTCCATCGCTTTGGCGATTCTATCTTCATCCGCCCTGCGTCCATAGGTGATATTATCCCGCACGGAAGTATTGAGGAGTAAAGCCTCCTGAGGCACCACGCCAAATTTTTTCCGGTAGCTCTCCTGCGTAAACTCCCGTAAATCGCGGCCATCCCAGGTCACCTGACCGGAGAGAGGATCATAGAGACGCAGGATGATATCAACAAGGGTCGATTTGCCGGCGCCGCTGGGCCCGACAATGGCCACCAGTTCCCCCCTTTTAATCTCTAAGGTGACATTTTCCAGGACTGCCAGGTTTTTTTCATAGGCGAAAGAAACGTCGCTGAGTGATATTTTATCGTTCAGAGACTCGGCCTCTTTGTCTCCATCAGGAAGGACATTCTTGACTTCGAAGATTTCGATTACGCGGGCCGCGCAGCCCAGCATTCCCGAAACGGCCAAGACATGGGTCGCCATTAAGGAGATTGGTGCGATAACCTGCCTTCCCATTACCAGAAAGAGTGCAAACCCGGAAACGGTCAGCCGCCCCTGAGACAGGGCATAAAATGCCATCATGATCAGAACGGCAATGGCGATCGCATCCGTCATCAGACGCAAGGGCTCTTCAATATTCTTTGAAAAAACATATCTCATGGTTTTGTGTTGGACATTTTTTACATCGAGCCCGAAACGCTGTTTTTCGAATGTCTCGGCTGCAAAGGATTTGACAATGCGAATCGTGAGAAACATCTCCTGCAGTGTTGATCCGATCATTCCGATCGATTCATTCTGCTCCGTCATGCGCGTTTTGATTCGATCGCTCAGGAGGCGTGTGATCAACATATGGCCGGAACCGATGACGATTGTGGCCAAAGCCAGGAAAGCATCCGTCCAGAAAAGCACGATTACGCTGACAACAACCTGGATCGCGGACTGTAGAATGCCTCTCGTGGCCGAATCGATGGAATAGGCCGTACCGGTCACATCCTGGGTAAAGCGACTGACGAGATCTCCTGTTTTATGCTTTTGAAAGAATGAGAGGGGCAAAGACAGTATATGGGACTGTAATTCCATGTACATGTCACTGGCGATGCGGGTCCTGACCCACATCGCAATCAGGTAGTTCAGAAAACTCAAAATCGCCGCGATAATGGAAATCACGACATAGGCAACAAGTACGACGGCAATGATGTTGAATGCATTGGCATGTTCAAAATTGGCCGTTTTCAGAATTGTCGGTCCAAGATTGCTTAAAGTCAACTCGGAAAAAGATGTAGCAGGTTTCGCTTTGGACACGACCATAATGTCAAGGGCAGGGGCTAAGACCAGGGGTTGAATAGTAACAACAAATCCGACAACGACACTGAGCACGACCAGCAGAATGGTCGCCTGCCAATACTTCTTGGCAAATTTATTCAGAAGAAAAGCGAGTGGGCGAGCTTTGGTTTTTTGCATGATTTACAGAATCCGCCAATTCGGCCGCTTCAGGAGCATATCGCGACTTTCAGCAAACTCCTGGCCATTCATCACCATAACCCTGATCTTTCGCTTGATCTCTTTCTCCAGGCTGGGTCTCAATCCTTGAATTTTATCCATATGCACGTCGCCCACGATCAACACATCGATCAGGCCGCTGTCACGCCCTTCGGCATAGTCGTCGAGGGCGTATATCGCTTCAACCTTTCCGAGGTCATTGAGAATCTGCTCGATAATTTTATCGATGCCATAATACTTCTTTACGATAGAATTGATTTCCGGGAAGAAGGGATGGTTCGTATTGGCCTTGTAGAATATGGATTGTCCCCGTTGCTCTTTACCCAGATATCCCGCCTGACTCAGATTGTCCAGTTCCTCCTTCAGGGCATTGGGGGTCAGATTAAATTCCCTTGCCAATTCACGCAGGTAGCAGGAAATCCCCGGATTCAGGAAAAGTTTCAGAAATAGATTGATCCGTGTTCTGGAAGTGAATAATTCGGTCAGCATGTTACAATCTGTCCATTTTATCTAAACGAATGCGTAAAGATATTTTGAGACCTTTGCATAACTGTATAAAACCAGCAATTATGTCATTCCGGCGAACCCCGTATCGATGTACGGGGCAGGCTTATCAAGCCCGGAATGACGAATAGAGGAGTTATGCAGAGGAGTTATGCAAAGGTCTCATTTTGATTATTTTTGTTTAGGATGATAAAAATGAATGGCAGGTTTTTTCAAAGCTCCGCTCTGTCGATTACACCTTCAACCGATCAGGATCGATCTGAATTCCTGGATGTGAGGGCCTCATGATAATTCTTGAGTTGAAATTATGGAACTGTTTAGCTAATCTAAACAGAAATGTCAAGAAAAAAATAAGTTGCATTAATCTGTCCCCCATTATCTGCCATTGGGCAGACTAACCTTCGATAGAGTTCAGAATTCTCTTGGGGTTACAATTTTTCTTATTATTGATTCCAGAAATTTATGACATCTTCCAGAGACCGTCGCAACGGAATCGCCGGCGCCCAACCGATGTCGCGTTTGATTTTTTCGTTAGAGCCGACAATCACTTTGTTATCTCTTGGCCTGATCAGCCCTTCATCCGTTTCAGTCAAGACTTCCATACCCAGGATCGAAGCTATTTGTTGAACGAGTTCTTTTAACGAATATCCAACGCCCCTGCAGATATTGTAAATTTCCCCTTTTCGGCCCTTTTTCAATAGCCCGTCATAGGCTCTGACCACATCCCGCACATCCACAAAATCCCGAATTAGGGATATATCTCCGGTCATTAATTTGGGAGACGTGGCACCCTCCTTTTTCATCTCCACCAGGCGTTTGGCAAAGGAGGCGACAACAAAAATCTCCTTCTGACCGGGCCCGATGTGATTGAAGGACCGGGTCATCACAATATCCAGCCCGTAGCCCTCCGCATACACCTTGGAGAGCATTTCCTGTGAGACCCGCGCCACGGCATAAGGGCTGACCGGATGTAAAGCATCCTCCTCATGAAAAAGTGCGTTGACCCCTACCAGATCGCCATATTCCTCTGATGAGCCGACGGATAAAATCCGCACCTTTGAACTGATTGAACGAACTGCCTCCAGAACATTTAAAAAAATATTGGTGTTATTTTGAAAGCTTTTCACAGGATTTTGCCAACTGAAGGCAACGCTGCTGTATGAGGCCAGATGCAAAATGTAGCTCGGCTGAAATTGGAGGATGATTTTTTCGATTCCTTCCCGATCCAGCAGATCCATTTTTTCAAAATCACACTGCATATGGTGCAGCCGGTCCAGACCAAAATCAGGGGGAACGATGTCAACACCCAATACGGATACCGGGCTGTGCAATGTCTCAAGATATTCCAGAAAATGTTTGCCGACGAATCCGGAAAAACCGGTAATTAGATATCTATCCATGGGTAATAATCACTTTCTTAAGGCATTCTATTGTTTTTGCTGCCGCTTGGTTCCATGAAAACTGACAGGCACGCTTTTGCGCTTCCATGATCTGGTTTTTTCTGTAGTCACTCTTCCAGGAAACAATATGAAGCATCTGTCGGGCAAGGTCTGTCGAACTGGCCTGATCGAAGTAGCACACTTTGTCGCCGCCCACTTCCGGTATCGATCCGCATCTGGTGGTCAGGACCGGGACCCCAGACATCATGGCCTCCAGCACCGGCAGGCCGAAACCTTCATACAGCGAAGGGAAGACGAAGAGGTCTGCACCCTGGTAGAGGGCAAAGAGGTCTTTATAATCAACCTGCAACAGCCTCTGGACGCGTGATGCATCAGGCACGCTGTGCAGTGCCGTCAGCACCTCGGGCTCTCCCAGGCGCGGCTTTCCGACCAGCACCAATTGATGGGGGATCTTCTCCAGGAGCTGGCCGAAGGCCTCGACAAGCGCATGCACATTTTTATGGGGATAAGTATTGGCGATGCAGAGAATATAAGGCTTTTCAGAAGACAGCAGTCTTTTCAGCCTCTGTCGTTTTATATCTTCTGGAAGGGGTTGGGCAAAGACCGGATCGGCGGCCAAATGGACTGCCCGGACGGTCTCCTCACGGGCACCGGTAAATGTCAGGATTTCCCTGCGGGAAAATTCAGAGATGGTAAGGATAGACTGGCAACGTCTCGCAGCCATCCGCACGAGAATATCCGTAACGATCCTCGCCAGAAAGGTCAGATCCTCCGGATACCGCCGGTACTGCGTGTCAGGAATGGTGACCACCTGGGGACAGGGAACAAAGAACGGCGCCGTATAACCCGGCGACCAGAGGAGGTTCACACGGCTAAGGGCAACCCGAAAGGGCAGATCGATCTGTTCCCGGATGATGCGGGCGTAGCGGTTGGTTGCCCTCAGAGGCAACGGATGAAAGGCAAATTTCGGAAATTGTCCAAAGATCCGCTTGAGATAACCGTCATTTTCTCTGTTCGTGAAAAGAACCCACTCAATGCCCACGGAGGACTTTGCCATGGCAAGCAGGACTTCCCGCAGGTAGGTTTCCGTTCCCCCTACCTCCCCGGGGATGAGAAAGAGCGTGTTAACCCCGATTCTCACATCAGTTCCTTTCTTTTCAAAACAAGGGACTCCCCCTCTTTGATGCGCCCATCTCTGAGATCCCTGCATACATGTATCATGGGTGCGTCTTGCCATCTATAAGCTTTTCAATATTAATTATTTTCTCATGCAAATGCTGTGTTTCGATTTTAAGGCCTGCCTCATTGAAATGTGCCTCATCCACATAGTATTCAGCTCGAAGTAGATGTGCATCATTATCAAAATGAAAATTATGATATGACTTCTGCAATTTAGGAAATAATCCCTCACATGAATTCCTGTATTCCTGATAAAGTTCCATACTGTGCTCATTAATTGCCGGAACTAAGAAAAACATGGGAATGTGCGAAATATCCAGCATAGCAAGGAGTGATTTTAAATGATGCCTCGGGATATTTTCTTTTTCCATATGAGACTTCAGGGTTCTCAATAAAGAATACCTAGCAGCACCACCACTGCCTTTGTTATCGTAAGGAATACCTGTATAGCTTTCTGCGTTTGTAAAGCCCGCCCAACGCTTCTGAAGAAACAACCGATACTTAAAAGAAGGCAACAATCGGTAGGCAAGCATCTTGGCTGTGAAGACAGGATCTCTCTTTAATAGGAATATCTCAAAGATTTCCGAAAAATTGTTAAAAGTCCGCTGGATATAATTATCCGAGAGGCTATCATCCAGATGGCTGTGATAGTAGCGTGAGATTAATAAAATAACAGCACGTGGCATCTTATTTCGCTGCAGATATCTTTTTGCAATAAAGTACTGCCCCGTCATAGTAATGGCCTGATTGGTGGCCAGCATGGCATACTTTTCATTTTGCAGATAAGGAGTATTATTAAAAAGCTGTCGCCCCACACTGTCGCCAAGCAGCATGTAATCCGCATGAATGTGCTGCGTCTGAAGATGATAGAGAAGTTCATCCACTTCATGGTAAGATGCCGTTGCCGGCAGCTTGGCCTGTTGCATTATTTCTATAGTAATTACGGCTAAAAATGCTAGCAACATAGCAAAAGGGATTTTTCCCCCATAGATCGGCAATGCAATATTTTTTCTCCAGATAAGCCAGAAAGACAAAAAGATCGTTACGACAAAAAATACCGCAACAAATTCAATTAGAATTCTGAGTATTACAACCGGATGACGCCAGAAAGAAAAGCCTCTGCCGACCGTCAATGGTCGGCTTAACTGCACGCCAATTTGAGGATCGTTGACTTTTTGATTTGTGACAACTTCAACCTCTTGATCTGTAAAAGTAAAGCCGCCTATCTGATTTAAGGGCTGTAGTAGCTTCAGATTGATAATTTGCATGACAGCGCCCAGACCATCCATCCATTGAACATGCCTGATCACCACTGATCCTTCCGACATAAGGGGGTCAAAGCGCATGCCGTAAACAGACAGACTGGGTAATCGAAACTGGTAATCATGGTAATTCTGATCCCCGATGACGGACACGGTGACTGAGTTCGCCTCTGATAAGCCATTGCCAACATCGTAATATAACTGAGCAGTTCCATCAACGGACGATTTCATGGATATTTGCAGGTATGTATGGGAAACATCAGTATGGAAACCCAGGATTCTCCATCCGACAAGAATCAGGGCCACAGAGAAGGCAAACCAGTAAAGAACCCGCGCGTTTTTAATAGCGGAAAATAGTTTCCCGGAATATCTGATAGCGGATTGGATTTTTAATCTTACGTGAAATCTCATTTTTAAAATTGCATGTAGATGAAATTCTGCGTTCCGTATAATCCAAAAATGGTCATGAGATAGAATAATGCCGTGTAAAGAAAAACTCTCAGGGGTAAAGGCATGGTTAAGACAGCCAGCAAATTATCTTTCTGATACTGAATAAGCTGTACCCCGATAAGCGGCATAACATAAAAAGCAAGCTTCTTGAGGATTTGATAGTGTCTCGCCGGATCAAACTGAAAATTTCCCAGGAAAGCATTGAAAATCATCATGATCTGCCCAAAAGATTCAGCGCGGAAGAATAGCCATCCGAGAACCACAGCATGAAAAAGCAGGAAAATTTTCAACCATGACGAGATGAACGTCTGTTTTACTCCTAAGGCATTATGTGAAAAAAAATCTTTCGCCATTCGATGAAGGATTAACAGCGCTCCATGGTAAGCGCCCCAGATTATGAAAGTGAAATTTGCTCCATGCCATAAACCGCCGAGAAGCATCGTTACCATCAAGTTTAGATTTGTTCTGAAACGTCCGCCCTGATTTCCTCCAAGGGGGATATAGAGATAATCACGAAGCCATGTGGACAGGCTGATGTGCCAGCGATGCCAGAATTCCCGGGGATTCCTGGAAAAATAGGGGAGGTTGAAATTATACATGGTTTCAAAGCCGAGGATGCCGGCAATACCCTTGGAGATATAGGAATAGCCGGCAAAGTCCCCGTATATCTGAAAAGCGAAGGCATAGCCGGCCACGAGATATTCAAATCCTGTTGGGGTCGCTGTTTTCGTGAAAATCGGATTGACCAGAAGGGCCATATTATCAGCAACGAATACCTTCAGGAACAAACCCCAAAAAACATGATACACCCCGAATTGTATTTTTTTCCAGGAGATGAGCCTTTCCTCAGCAATCTGCGGGAGAAGCTGCGTCGCCCGTTCTATGGGTCCGGCGAGCAGTTGGGGGAAAAAGGAAATGTAAACTGCATAATGTACGAAATCACGGGTGGCGGTAATTTTTCGCCGGTAAACATCTATTGTGTAACTGATCGATTTGAAGGTGTAGAAGGATATGCCGACGGGCAGGAACAGCCGAATGTGTTCGGGATGAACCTGCAATCCGCACAGTGCCATTATGGTGGTAAAGGTATCTGAAAAGAAATTAAAATACTTAAAGAAACCTAAAATAGTAAGATTTGACAGGATGCTCGCGAGTAGGTAAATCTTTCGCCATTTCTGTCCTTGTGCCTTTGAGATGGCGAGACCGACGGTATAATCAATGAGGGTTGTCAACCCTAGAAGAATCAGGAAGCGGAGGTCCCAGGCGGCATAAAAGAGAGCGGGTCGGGCAAAACTGGACAGGTGCATAAGTGAGGAAGTTGCTCTATAATGACCCCCCTGGAGGATCAGTAAATGAGCAAAAGACCAAGACGGAATCATTCACCGGC
>Ga0208102_1000055_pt1 | contig 73278 bp, 74 predicted proteins | sample CryBogmetaGMA17M_FD_184549 | JGI IMG/M metagenome (GOLD analysis project Ga0208102, IMG submission 184549) | Freshwater microbial communities from Crystal Bog, Wisconsin, USA - MA17M (SPAdes) | ecosystem: Environmental > Aquatic > Freshwater > Lake | place: Crystal Bog, Wisconsin, USA...
CCATTAGGCGGTAAAGCCCAGTTCGGCGGACAAAGATTGGGAGAAATGGAAGTTTGGGCAATGGAGGCTTATGGCGCTTCTTATGCTCTTCAAGAATTTCTCACGGTTAAATCCGATGATGTGGCAGGTCGAACGAGAATTTACGAATCAATTGTCAAGGGTGAACATACATTTGAGCCGGGGTTGCCGGAATCCTTTAACGTTTTGGTTAAAGAACTCCAAAGTCTCGGATTAGACGTGGAATTAGTCGAGGAAGAGTAATTCCCGGCTGTACTCATTTAAGTTTTAATCTTACAGGAGAAAATCTGTGGAAGACGTTTTCAGTTATTTTGAAAAACCCAAGAATCCGATCAGATTCAATGCAATGAAGATTTCCATAGCTTCGCCGGACAAGATTCTTTCTTGGTCTCATGGCGAAGTAAAGAAACCGGAAACCATCAACTACCGGACATTTAAACCGGAAAGAGATGGCCTTTTCTGCGCAAAGATTTTCGGACCGGTTAAAGACTATGAATGCCTTTGCGGGCGATATAAACGGATGAAGCATCGCGGAGTGGTTTGCGAAAAGTGCGGAGTAGAAGTTATTCAATCGAAAGTTCGCCGGGAAAGAATGGGGCATATTACTCTGTCAACTCCTGTGGCCCATATTTGGTTTCTAAAAAGTCTTCCCAGTCGTATCGGGAATCTCATGGATTTGACATTGAAAGAACTGGAGAAGGTTCTCTACTTTGAATCATGGATAGTTCTTGATCCCAAAGACACTTCCTTGAAGAAACAGGAATTGCTCACGGATGAAGAATACAGCGAAGCCAGAGACCAGTTCGGCGAGAATGGTTTTGTCGCCGGAATCGGCGCCGAGGCAGTCAGGAAACTGCTCGAAGAAATCGATTTGGAAAAACTCTATGAAGAGTTGCGCGCGGAAGTTGTTACATCTATTTCCGATACAAAGAAAAAGAAACTAGTCAAAAGATTAAAGGTAGTAGAAGCCCTACGTAAGTCCGGCAATAAACCTGAGTGGATGATTTTAACTGTATTGCCGGTTATCCCGCCTGATTTACGGCCTTTAGTTCCACTGGACGGCGGGCGCTTTGCAACCTCTGATCTTAACGATTTATACAGAAGAGTCATCAATAGAAACAATCGCCTGAAGCGACTGCAAGAATTAAACGCGCCGGAAATTATTATACGCAATGAAAAACGAATGCTGCAGGAAGCGGTCGATGTTCTCTTTGATAACGGTCGCCGTGGTCGTGCAATTACGGGAACCAATAAGCGACCGTTGCGTTCCTTGTCCGATATGTTGAAAGGTAAACAGGGACGTTTCCGCCAGAATTTACTGGGTAAAAGAGTCGATTATTCAGGCCGTTCGGTAATTACTGTAGGTCCTGATTTAAGGCTGCATCAATGCGGATTACCCAAAAAGATGGCCCTCGAGCTTTTTAAGCCGTTTATTTATAATCGTCTGTTGGATAAGGGATATGTTACTACTGTAAAAAGCGCCAAGAAAATGGTCGAAAGAGAAACGGCCGAAGTATGGGATGCGCTTGATGAAGTTGTACGCGAGTACCCGGTTATTCTTAACCGCGCGCCAACTTTGCATCGTTTGGGTATGCAGGCATTTGAACCGGTGTTAATTGAAGGTAAGGCAATCCGGTTGCATCCTCTGGTTTGTACCGCTTTCAATGCGGACTTTGACGGTGATCAGATGGCTGTGCATGTTCCATTGTCCATAGAGGCGCAAACAGAAGCGCGCGTTCTCATGATGTCTACCAATAATATTCTTTCGCCGGCTAATGGAAAGCCGATTATTATTCCCAGCCAGGATATTGTTTTGGGGATTTATTATCTCACCCGTGCCAAAAACGGAGTCAAAGGTGAAGGCATGGTTTTTGCCGGGCCGGAAGAAGTCCGTTCGGCTATCGATGCTGGAGTTGTAGCATTGCATGCGCGCATCAAGGTTCGTATTAACTCGGAATTAAAAGATACGACAGTAGGAAGAATCATTCTTGCGGAAATAATTCCTGAAGAAATTTCTTTTGATGCTGTAAATAAATTAATGAACAAGAAGGAAATGGCGAACCTTATTGACCATTGTTACCGGTTATGCGGCGATAAAACAACGGTATTATTAGCGGACAGGCTTAAGGATTTAGGTTTCAAGTATGCCACCATTTCCGGACTTTCTTTTGCGGTTGGCAATATGATTATTCCGGAGCACAAAAAGAATATTGTTCTGCAAGCTGACAAAGACGTCCTCAAGATTCACAAACAATATATGGATGGTTTGATTACCGATGGTGAACGCTATAACAAAGTTATTGATATCTGGGCGCAAGCCACTGAGAAAATTGCTACCGAAATGTTGAGTGGTATAAGTACGGAAGATGTTGCCGGTGCTGATGGTAAAAAGCGCAATATCGAAAGTTTCAACCCGATTTTTATGATGGCTGATTCCGGCGCCAGAGGTTCCGCAGTACAATTGCGACAATTGGCAGGTATGCGCGGATTGATGGCTAAGCCGTCAGGAGAAATTATTGAAACACCTATTACAGCCAATTTCCGTGAAGGTCTAACAGTACTGCAGTACTTTATTTCTACACACGGAGCTCGCAAGGGCTTAGCTGATACGGCACTGAAAACAGCAAATTCTGGTTATCTTACTCGAAGACTCGTGGATGTAGCTCAGGACTGTATCATTACCGAGCAGAATTGCGAAACAGTCGACGGTATTTATGTTTCCGCGCTGATGGAAGGTGGAGAAATGATAGAAACCGCCGGAGAGAGGGTATTGGGTAGAGTAGCCCTGCAGGAAATAAAAGATCCTTTTACCGGTGAAATTATCGTTAAAGCCAATGAAGCTATTGATGAAGCGCTGGCGGAAAAGATTGATAGTTCTGGAATCGAAAGAGTTAATATTAGATCCGTTTTAGCCTGTCGCGCTAAGCATGGTGTTTGCGCCATGTGCTACGGCCGCGATCTGGCTCATGGACATCTGATTAATATTGGTGAAGCGGTAGGTATTGTAGCAGCTCAATCCATTGGTGAACCGGGAACACAGTTGACGATGAGAACATTCCATATCGGTGGAACTGCGAAATTTGATGAACATTCCACTTTGGAAGCGCGTCATGATGGTTTAATTAAGTTCGTTAATTTGAATACAGTTAAAACAAGGGAGAATGATTTCGTTGTTATGAACCGCCACGGCGAAATTCATGTTTTAGACGATCAGAAACGCAGCCGTGGCAAATATCCAGTGCCTTATGGCGCCCATCTGAAAGTAAGCGAAAAAAATTCAGTCAAAAGTGGACAATTAATCGCAGAATGGGATCCTTTTTCCAGACCTATTTTGGCTGAGGTGGATGGAACAATTAAATTCGGTGACATCATCGAAGGAAAAACGATGCAAGAACAGGTTGATGAAGTCACCGGTCTATCGCGTAAAGTTATAGTCGAATTAAAAGGCGGTGATTTAAGGCCGCGAGTTTCGATCAAGGATAGCAAGGGGAAAACAGCAAAACTTGCCAGTACTGGTTCTGCGGCACGCTATTTCTTGTCAGTCGGAGTAAATCTATTTGTATCCGAGGGTGATAAGGTTCGCGCAGGTGACATTGTCGCAAAAATTCCGCGCGAAACAACAAAAACAAAAGACATCACGGGAGGTTTGCCACGTGTGGCAGAATTATTTGAAGCACGTAAACCTAAAGATTTTGCCGTTATCAGTGAAATCGATGGTGTTGTTTCCTATGGCAAAGATGCGAAAGGTAAACGAAAAATTATTGTGACTCCGGAAATTGGCGAAGAAAAGGAATACCTTATTGCCAAGGGCAAACATATCAGTGTTCAGGAAGGTGATCGTGTTACGCCCGGTGATGCTTTGATGGATGGCGTGAACAATCCCCATGATCTTTTAGCCATTAAAGGCGAAAAGGAACTGGCCCGATACCTGGTTGATGAAGTGCAGGAAGTTTATCGTTTGCAAGGTGTTAAGATTAATGATAAGCATATGGAAGTAATTGTTCGTCAAATGTTGCGCCGGATTAAGGTAAACGAACCGGGTGACACAATTTTCATTACCGACGAGCAGGTTGAGCGTTACCGTTTTCAGGAAGAAAACGAAAAAGTCATGGCTCAAGGCGGACGTCCGGCTATCGGCGAGCCATTGCTTTTAGGTATTACCAAAGCATCACTCAGTACACAAAGTTTCATTTCTGCTGCTTCCTTCCAGGAAACCACCAGAGTACTGACAGAAGCATCGCTTTCTGGTAAGACAGACTACCTGAGAGGATTGAAAGAAAACGTTATTATGGGTAGGTTGATACCGGCAGGTACCGGGCTTGTGATGTATCGGAATCTCGGTATTAAAGTTGGTGATGTTGATTCTGAAGCGATTATGGAATAAACTAAAAAAATTGAGAAAAAAGCTTGACATAAATGATTTGAATTGATAGTTACCGCAGATTTGCTGCTGCTTACAGAATAGTGGCAAGAATGGAGATCGGGAGGATAAATGCCGACAATCAGTCAACTGGTTCGCAAGGGTAGAACCAGGATACAAAAGAAGACAAATACACCAGCGCTGGCAGGTTCGCCACAACGCCGCGGTGTTTGTGTCAGGGTATATACAACAACCCCTAAAAAACCAAATTCAGCTTTAAGGAAGGTGGCCAGGGTTCGTCTAACTAGCGGTTATGAAGTGACTTCTTATATTCCAGGCATTGGTCATAATCTGCAGGAGCATTCAGTTGTTTTAGTACGTGGGGGCAGAGTTAAAGATTTACCCGGCGTAAGGTATCATATTGTTAGAGGTATACTCGATGCTGTAGGTGTTCAAGATCGCAAACAGAGTAGATCAAAGTACGGCGCTAAAAAGCCAAGCTAAACTAAACGGGGATAGTTAAATGCCGAGAAGACGTGAAGTAGAAAAAAGGGATGTTTTGCCCGATCCTAAGTTTAATAATAAACTGGTTGCAAAATTTGTAAATTCTTTGTTGAAGCGGGGCAAGAAAAGCTTAGCAGAAAGTATTCTTTACGGTGCTTTTGATATTGTGGAAAAAAAATTGAAGGAGCAACCGGTTGAACTTTTTGAAAAAGCTGTTAGTAATGTAAAACCGGTTATTGAAGTAAAGTCAAGACGTGTCGGTGGTTCTACCTATCAAGTTCCGACAGAAGTAGCGCCAGCACGGCGCACAGCGCTGGCAATCCGCTGGCTGATTACAAATGCGCAAGAACGAACGGAAAAAACGATGAGAGAAAAACTTGCCGGTGAACTGATGGATGCGGCAAGCAACCGTGGCGGAGCAATAAAAAAGAGAGAAAGTGTGCATAAGATGGCTGAAGCAAATAAGGCTTTTGCACATTATAAGTTTTAATATAATTTAAACGATAAACGAACCAACCATTCAAAGTTAAGGAGGAAAGGTGACATGGCAAAGAAAAAATTCGAAAGGACTAAGCCGCATTTTAATATAGGAACAATCGGTCACGTTGATCATGGTAAGACAACGTTAACAGCCGCAATAACCAAGCATTTGGCCAAAAAAGGATTTGCGGAATTTCGACCTTTCGATTCCATTGATAATGCTCCAGAAGAAAAAGAACGTGGAGTCACAATCAATATTTCTCACGTGGAATATGAGACGGATAAAAGGCATTACGCACACGTGGATTGCCCCGGTCACGCCGATTATATTAAAAACATGATTTCCGGAGCTGCACATATGGATGGAACTATTCTAGTTGTTGCCGCCTCCGACGGTCCCATGCCCCAAACCAGAGAGCATATTCTTCTTGCTCGTCAGGTTCAGGTTCCTTATGTTGTCGTTTACCTAAATAAAGTCGATTTGGTTGATGATCCTGAGCTTCTCGATTTAGTCGAGTTGGAATTAAGAGAGCTTTTAACTCAATATGAATTTCCTGGTGATGATATTCCTATTATTCGTGGTTCGGCGCTTAAGGCTTTGGAAACAGATGATTCCGCTTCAGCCGACGCAAAATCAATCTGGGAGCTTCTGGATGCTGTAGATAGCTACATTCCGCAGCCGAAAAGAGATACAGAAAAGCCTTTCCTGATGCCAGTTGGCGATGTTTTCACAATTTCCGGCCGTGGTACGGTTGTGACAGGTAGAGTAGACAGAGGTATTGTGAAAGTCGGTGAGGAAGTCGAAATCATCGGAATTAGACCTACCTTCAAGACAGTCGTTACCGGTGTAGAAATGTTCCGTAAAATACTTGATGAAGGCCGGGCCGGGGATGATGTTGGCTTGCTCTTAAGAGGTATCAAGCGTGAAGAAGTAGAAAGAGGCCAAGTTATTGCAAAACCGGGATCAATTACTCCGCATACAAAATTTGAAGCTGCTGTTTACGTTTTAACAAAAGAAGAAGGCGGGCGTCATACACCATTCTTCTCCGGATATCGTCCACAGTTTTATTTCCGGACAACAGACGTAACCGGTGTTGCCACTTTGCCGGAAGGTGTTGAAATGGTTATGCCCGGTGATAATGTTAAAATGAGCATCGAGCTGATTATGCCCATAGCAATGGAAGAGCAATTGAGATTCGCCATTCGTGAAGGCGGAAGAACAGTAGGTGCCGGAGTCGTAAGCAAGATTATCGAATAGAAACTGAGGATAGGTTATCAGATCAATGAAAGAACAAAAGATTAGAATTCGTCTTAAAGCTTACGACTATAAACTATTGGATCGTTCTGTGGAAGAAATTGTAGAAACGGCAAAAAGAACCGGCGCGCGTGTAGCTGGTCCTATACCCCTACCTACAGAAATCAATAAGTATTGTGTGAACCGGTCACCGCATGTAGATAAAAAATCCCGCGAGCAGTTTGAAATCAGAACACATAAGAGACTGATTGATATTGTCGAGCCTACCCAGGCAACGGTGGATGCGTTGATGAAATTGGATCTTTCCGCCGGTGTGGATGTCGAAATAAAAGCGTAGGTGCGTTTTCAGTGTGAAGAAATGGTAATAATTTTGCCATTCTTCAAAGCGAAGGTTATTGGCTGTATAGTTATTGAAAAAGTTGGATGAACCGATGAACAAAGGAATAATTGGGAAAAAGCTAGGAATGACGCAAGTATTTGCCGAAGATGGAGCTGCCGTTGGAGTAACTGCTGTTGAAGTCGAGCCGTCTGTTGTTGTGCAGGTTAAAACTAAGGAAAAAGACGGCTATGACGCTATTCAAATTGGTTACGGCAGGACTAAACAAAAGAATGTTACCAAGCCGATGCAGGGTCACTTTAGTAAAGCAAACAAGGGTTATTTTCGTGAGCTCAAAGAATTTCCGGCGGAAGCTGGAATGTATGAAGTAGGGCAGGAAATCAGCGCTGATATTTTTCAAGCCGGTGATTTTGTTGATGTTGCCGGAACTTCGAAAGGCAAAGGTTTTCAGGGTGTTATCAAGAGGCATGGTTTCCACGGTGGCCGGGCCACACACGGTTCCATGTTTCATCGAGCGCCGGGATCTATCGGTGCCAGTGCTGATCCGTCGAGAGTATTTAAAGGAACAAAATTGCCAGGCCATATGGGCTGTGTGAGCAAAAGTATTCAGAATTTGCAGGTATGGCAGGTTCGTGCCGATAGAAATTTGCTTTTGTTGAAAGGTTCAATTCCCGGCAGTAAAAATAGATTTGTGTTAATAAAACAAGCCAAGAAAAAAAGTGCTTAAGTCACTGGAGTTGTAAACATGGCAGTCGCAGATGTTTTTGATATTCAAAATAAGAAAGTTGCTACAGTTGAGTTAAATGATGCTGTGTTTGGCGCCGAAGTCAATGAAGCAATAGTTTACAATGTAGTTAAAATGCAATTAGCTGCGAGACGTTCCGGAACTGCTTCTACTAAAACCAGACACGATGTCAGTGGTGGTGGAAAAAAGCCCTGGCGGCAAAAAGGGACAGGGAGAGCCAGAGCCGGAACGACAAGATCACCTATTTGGAGAGGCGGAGGAATTGTTTTTGGCCCTCATCCGCGGGATTTTTCTTACAGCATACCAAAAAAAATACGTAAAAAAGCTGTGATCAGCGCGCTAAGTATGAAGCTCAAACAAGATAAAATGGTGATCCTCAAAGATTTTCCGATGGAGAAGATCAGTACACGTGAATTCAAAAGTGTCGTTGATCTGTTTGGTTTGAAGAAGGCACTTTTTGTTATAGATAGTGAAAATTTAGTATTGCTGAAGTCGTCGCGAAATCTTAAGAACGTTAAAATGATTAGGTCGGAAGGTATTAATGTTTACGATATTTTAAATCATGAACATTTAGTCCTTCTTGAACCCTCTGTAAAGAAAATTGAGGGAGCATTGCTTGCATAATGGAAGTACATCAGATTATTAAAAGAGTACTGGTTACAGAAAAAAGCACGGTGGCAAGAGACGAGTTCAATAAATATCATTTTGAAGTCGACAGGAAGGCCAACAAGGTTCAAATTGGCGCCGCCGTGGAAAAATTATTTAAAGTTAAGGTTGTTGATGTCCGTGTTCTGCATGTCTTGGGTAAAGTAAAACGATTAGGCAGAATCACTGGACAGAAGAGTTCTTGGAAAAAGGCAATCGTTACTTTAGATGCTGGCAGCCGTATAGAAATTACCGAAGGCGTGTAAGAAATAATTAAGGATTAGGCTAATGGCAATTATCAAGTACAAACCGACATCACCAGGCAGAAGATTTCAGAGTGTCGCAGATTTTGCAGAGATCACATCTACTGAGCCGGTAAAAAGTTTACTCAAACCGTTGAGGAAATCTGGCGGGCGCAATAGTTATGGACGAATTACGGCAAGATACATTGGCGGTGGTCATAAACGTAAATATCGAATAATTGATTTCTGCCGCAATAAAACGGATATCCCCGCAAAGGTTGCCGCAATAGAATATGATCCTAACAGATCGGCAAGAATTGCTTTGCTCAACTATAGAGACGGTGAGAAGAGATATATTGTCGCACCTGCGCAAGTCAATGCTGGAGATACAATAATCAGTGGTGAAAAGGCTGACATTAAACCAGGGAATGCTATCCCTCTGAAATATATCCCACTCGGTTCATTAATTCATAATGTCGAATTAAAAGTTGGTCGTGGGGGGCAGTTAATTAGGTCGGCCGGAGCTTATGGTCAGTTGATGGCTAAAGAAGGAAGTTATGCTCAAGTTCGGCTTCCTTCAGGTGAAGTCCGGAAAGTGTTTATTGAATGCATGGCTACAATTGGGCAGGTAGGCAATAACGAACATGAAAATATCAGCATTGGCAAAGCCGGAAGAAATCGCTGGTTGGGCAAAAAGCCTCATGTTCGTGGCGTTGTTATGAATCCTGTAGATCATCCGATGGGTGGTGGTGAAGGTAAATCATCCGGTGGAAGACATCCTTGTACTCCCTGGGGAGTGCCGACAAAGGGTCATAAGACTAGGAAAAACAAAAGTACAGATAAATATATTGTAAAGAGAAGAGGTTAAAGAAGCGTGGCACGTTCGATCAAAAAAGGTCCATATATTGAGGATAGGTTGCTGGCCAGGGTCAGAAAAATGGAGACCGAGAGTAGCAAAAATGTTATCAAGACTTGGTCGCGGCGTTCAACCGTAACACCGGAACTTATAGGTTACACGTTTGCGGTGCATAATGGGAAAAAATTTATTCCGGTGTATGTAACGGAGAATATGGTAGGGCATAAGCTCGGTGAGTTTGCGCCGACAAGGACTTTTTATTCGCATTCTGGTGATCGCAAAACTAAAGTCCGCACGTAAATCTTCGAGCCAGGGTGGAGACTTTTGGAGTTAATTAATATGGAAGCAAAAGCTATTGCAAAATATATAAGAATGTCACCACAGAAAGTAAGATTGGTGGCTGATTTGGTCAGGGGTAAGAAAGTGCAGGAAGCACGTAATATACTTCTTTACACTCGAAAATATGCAGCGGCCATAGTTGCGAAGCTTCTGAAATCAGCTGTAGCCAATGCTGCCCAGAATCCCAGTATCAATGAAAATGTTCTCTATGTTAAAGAAATATTCGTGGATCAAGGACCGGCATTAAAGCGTTGGAGAGCGAGAGCACAGGGAAGAGCGGCGGGAATAAAGAAAAGAACTTCACACATTACAATAGTAGTGGATGAAAAGTAAGGAGGCACGATATTGGGTCAGAAGGTTAACCCGGTAGGATTACGACTAGGCTACATTAAAAAGTGGCAATCAGTATGGTTTGCCGATAAAAGCTACAGCGAAATGCTGCATGAGGATCTGAAGATCAGGAAGTACCTCAAAAAGAAGCTTTATCATGCCGGCATTTCTAAGATTGAGATAGAGAGAGCTGCTAATAAGGCCAAAGTAAATATATACGCAGCCAGACCTGGAATTATTATCGGTAAAAAAGGCTCTGAAATTGAGAAGCTGAAAGCGGAGATTGAGAAATTTTCCAAAGCCGAAATTATAATCAATATTTTAGAAGTACGTAAACCGGAAATAGATGCACAATTGGTGGCTGAAAATGTTGCCATGCAATTGGAAAGAAGAGTTGCTTTCCGGCGGGCGATGAAAAAGTGTGTTGGTTATGCTCTGAAGTTTGGAGCTAAGGGAATAAAAATATCATGCTCTGGCAGATTGGGTGGGTCTGAAATTGCCCGAGCGGAGTGGTATCGGGAAGGTCGTGTACCGCTTCACACTCTGCGCGCCGACATTGACTATGGGTTTATTGAAGCCCACACAGCTTACGGGCTGATTGGTGTTAAAGTTTTAATTTTTCATGGTGAAGTATTACCGACTAAGGATGAAAAATTATAATCTTGCCGCTTAGGTGATAAGGCAGGCAATAAGTTTAGTATATAAGTTGTTTTGGTGAACGGGAGTTTTAGATTATGTTAATGCCGAAAAGGGTAAAATACAGAAAGCTGCAAAAAGGCCGAATGGGCGGAAAAGCCACAAGAGGAAGTTCGATTTCTTTTGGTGATTTTGGGCTACAGGCGGCTGAATGCGGCTGGATCACTGCCAGGCAGATCGAAGCTGCTCGAATCGCCATGACTCGTTATGTCAAGCGTGGTGGTAAGATATGGATTCGGGTATTCCCGCACAAGTCGGTGACAAAAAAACCGGCGGAAACTAGAATGGGCAAGGGAAAGGGAGCCCCGGAAGGATGGGTAGCTGTTGTTAAACCCGGTACGGTTCTCTATGAGATGGAAGGTGTAACCAAAGAAGTGGCCAAAGAAGCATTTCGGCTGGCGTCCCATAAGTTGTCTATTGGCACTAAATTTATGTCAAGGGAGATATCTGATGAAAATTAAAGAAATCAGAGATCTCGGTGTAAACGAGCTCAATCAAAAAAACAGTGAAATTCTCGAAGAACTTTTTCGATTAAAGATTCGGCATGCATCTGGCCAGTTGGAATCGCCGGCAAAGTTGGGACGTCTCCGCAAGGAAATAGCTAGAATAAACACAGTGCTGAAGGAAAAGGAGGCTGCGATCTAACATGGCTGTTCAAGGAAACAAGCGCACGATCAAAGGCGTGGTGATAAGCGATAAGATGGATAAAACAATCGTGGTTAAAGCCGAGCGGTTGGTTAAACATTCTGTTTTTCATAAGTATGTGCGTAAACACGTTAAATACAAAGCTCATGATGAGCAAAACGAATGTAAAGCTGGAGACACAGTTCTAATAATTGAGGCACGGCCTCTGAGTAAAGATAAACGCTGGCGGATGCTGGAAATTCTGGAGAGAGCAAAATAGAGAGCTTAACTTGCCTCAGGCAAGTAGGTTGTTTTGAAGAGGTTTTATTTATGATTCAGATGCAGACGATACTAAATGTTGCGGATAATTCCGGCGCCAAAAAGGTTGCTTGCATTAAAGTGCTCGGTGGCTCGAAGCGTCGTTATGCAAGCTTGGGTGATGTTATTGTGGTTTCGGTAAAAGAGGCAATTCCGAATTCCAAAGTAAAAAAAGGCGACGTGATGAAAGCAGTTATTGTGCGGACAGTAAAGGAAGTAAAAAGGGCCGACGGCTCTTACTTGAAGTTTGATGACAATTCCGCAGTTTTGATTTCTAACCAGATGGAACCAGTCGGGACGAGAATTTTTGGACCTGTTGCTCGAGAGCTAAGAGCAAAACAGTTTATGAAGATAATATCGCTGGCTCCAGAGGTTTTGTAAACCTGTTTTGAAGAGGAAGAAAATGAGTTTAGGTAGATTGAAAAAAGGAGATATGGTAAAAGTTCTTGCCGGTAAGGATAAAGGTAAAACCGGTAAGGTACTGAAGTCTATCCCTGAAAAAGGAAAAGTAGTAATAGAAAAAATTAATATTATTAAGAAGCATAAAAGGCCGGATCAGAAATCCAAGGGCGGCGTAGTGGAAAAAGAGGGATCGATTCATATATCTAAAGTCGGATTGTTTTGTAATAAATGCAATGCAGCTGTGAGGATAAAAAGTAAGATCCTTGAAGATGGGAAAAAGGTACGTGTTTGTAGCAAATGCAATGACGTAATCAATGTAGGTTAGAGGAAAATGGCAAGACTAAAGGATTATTATTCAAAAACAGTAGTTCCTGCTCTGATTAAGGAGTTTAATTACAAAAATCCGATGCAAGTTCCCAAGATGGAAAAGATTGTAATTAACATGGGGCTTGGCTCAGCCATTGAAAATGTAAAAATTATTGATGGCGCCGTTCAGGAATTAGCTACGATTACCGGGCAGAAACCGGTAATAACCAAGGCAAAAAAATCAATAGCGACATTTAAGCTCAGACAGGGAATGTCCATCGGATGTTCAGTAACGTTACGAAAAGAAATGATGTATGAGTTTTTTGACCGGTTGGTCAATGTAGCGCTACCAAAGGTAAGAGACTTTCGCGGTATATCACCCAATGCTTTTGATGGCAGAGGGAATTTTTCCATGGGTTTGCAGGAACAAATTATTTTCCCGGAGATTGAGTACGACAAGGTGGAAAAGGTCAAGGGAATGAATATAACCATCGTAACTACGGCTAAAAGTGATGCTGAAGCAAGAGTTTTACTAAAGCTGATGGGTGTGCCTTTTAAGAATTAAGGAAAAAAGCTTCGGAGGAGTTTGGTGTGGCAAAGAAGTCATTAATTGCAAAAGCGAAAAGAAAGATGAAATTTTCGGTCAGAGAATATAACCGCTGCCCGCTTTGCGGCCGGCCGCGAGCGTATTACAGAAAATTTGATATGTGTAGAATTTGTTTGCGGAAACTTTCCCTGCAAGGTGAGCTTCCTGGTGTAATCAAATCGAGTTGGTAACTTAAGGTTAAGGAGAAAAAGCATGGGGATGACTGATCCTATTGCCGATATGCTTACTAGAATTAGGAATGCTAATAAGGCTCGTTTTAAGAGTGTCAATGTTTATATGTCGCAGATGAACGTCAACATTGCCAAGGTACTGAAAAAAGCTGGATATATTAGCAGCCACGATAATGTGAAAGATGAAAAGGGGCAGCAGATGCTGAAGATTACTCTGAAATATCCCGACACTAAACGTGCAGTAATTACAGATATTAAAAGAATTAGTAAACCGGGTCGTAGAGTTTATGTTTCTTCTGACAGTATTCCAAAAGTTCTAAATGGTTATGGAGTAGCTGTTCTTTCGACTTCCAGCGGTGTTATTACCGATGAGGAAGCAAGAGAGTTGAATGTTGGCGGAGAGATCCTTTGTAATGTTTGGTAATTGAAATAAACGATATTAAGCTGGAGTGCTTGCTCATGTCGAGAATAGGTAAAAAACCGATCACTTTACCCAAGAATGTTAAAATCAGTCAAAGTGGCGGAACAGTAAAAGTAGAAGGGCCCAAAGGAATTCTTTCTTCGCAATTGCCGGAAGGAATTTCCCTTACAATAGGTGATGGGAGTCTCGTTATTGAGAGAAAATCTGAGGAGAGACTTGCTCGCAGCTATCATGGTTTGGCCAGAACTTTAATTGGAAATATGGTTACCGGTGTTAGCACTGGTTTCGAAAAAGGATTAGAAATATCCGGTGTCGGTTATCGCGCTGAAGTTGCTGGAAACAGCATAAAACTGCTTTTGGGTTTTTCCAGTCCGATACAATATGATATTCCCAAAGGAATAGATATAAAAATAGATAAGCAAGTTAATATAATCGTTTCCGGTATTGATAAGCAGATGGTTGGCAGAGTTGCCGCGGAAATTAGATCATTGAAAAAGCCAGAGCCCTACAAAGGCAAAGGTATTAAGTATGTTGGCGAGCACATCAGGCGCAAGGTTGGAAAATCAGCAGGCGCTTAAGTAAACTATTAAATATTTTCACATTGCCTTAAAGAGGTGAAACCTTGGCTTCCAAAAAGACACTAAAAATTAGAGAAAAGAGAGAAAAAAGAGTAAGGGGAAGGTTTAGCGGAACTCAGGAAAGACCGCGTCTTTCCGTATTTCGGTCGGCTAGGCATATTTATGCTCAAGTGATAAACGATGTTGAATGCAGTACTTTAGCTACAGCTTCAACTTTGAGCAAGGAAATAGCAGAGAAAATAAAAGGCAAGAAGAAAGTGGAAGTGGCTAAAGAAGTGGGGAAATTAATTGCATCACATTTAAAATCTCTGGGAGTGAATAAAGTCGTTTTTGATAGAGGAAGGTTTCTCTATCATGGTCGAGTAAAAGCCTTGGCTGACGCAGCACGGGAAAATGGTTTGAAATTTTAAATTCAACTTTTGTGCATAATACTCATGATAAGGGAAAAGTCGTTGGATAAAAAAGAAATGAAAGATGTGGAGCTCCTTGACCGGGTTATTGCCATTAATCGAACGGCAAAGGTTGTCAAGGGAGGAAGGCGATTTCGTTTTAGTGCGATAGTCGTAGTTGGCGATGGTAAGGGCATGATCGGTTCAGGTCTTGGTAAGGCGCATGAAGTGCCGGAGGCTATACGCAAGGGGATGGAAATGGCCAAGAAGAACATGGTGAAAGTTGCTGTTATTGGGAAGACAATCCCTTACGAAGTCATCGGAAGTTTCGGTGCCGGGAAAGTAATGTTAAAGCCGGCATCAGAAGGGACCGGATTGATTGCCGGTGGCGCTGTAAGGGCCGTTCTGGAAGTGGCCGGTGTTCATAATATTCTGACGAAATGTCTCGGTTCTCATAATCCGCACAATTTGGTTAAGGCTACCATGGATGGCCTCTGCCAGTTAAAAGATCCGGCGGAAATTGCGGCTCAAAGAGGCAGGTAAAATATTTTAGATATCCGAAGAGGTAGCTTGCTGTGGGTAAAATGTTAAAAATTAAAATGGTGAAAAGTGAAATCGGCCGGCCAGAAAAACAAAGAAAAATTTTGCGTGGTTTGGGCCTGAATAAATTGAATAGCTGTGTAACACTAGTTGATACTCCGCAGACCCGCGGTATGGTAAACAAAGTTATCCATTTAGTATCTGTGGAAGAATCAAAGGAGTAGGTTATGGATTTAAGTTCGCTTCGGGCTCCGGCCGGCGCAACAAAGAAAAGAAAGCGGGTTGGACGCGGTGATGCATCAGGTCACGGTGGTACTTCCGGCAAAGGGGATAAGGGGCAAAAAGCGCGTTCGGGTGGTTATGTTCGTACCGGTTTTGAAGGTGGACAAATGCCAATGTCCCGAAGATTACCTAAAAGGGGCTTCCGTAATCCTTTCCAAGAAAAATTTGTCGCGGTTAATCTTATCGATTTGTGCAGGAAATTTAGTAAGGGCGCAGTCATTGACGAAGCCGCTCTTTTGGCTAGTGGGATCGTGAAGAAAAAAGGTGATGGCATTAAAATTTTGGCCAAAGGAAACATTGATTTTCCTGTCACAGTAAAGATAGCCAAAATAAGTCAGGCTGCAAAAGCAAAAATTACTGCCGCAGGTGGTTCGATAGAAGAGGTAATATAAGTTGTTAGAAGGACTAGGAGGCGTTTCCAAAATTCCAGAGTTGCAAAGAAGGATTTTATTTACATTCCTTCTTTTGGCTGTATATCGTATTGGCGTTTATATTCCCACTCCGGGAATCGATAATGTCGCTTTGCTTAGCTATTTTGAGCAGGCCAAAGGCTCTTTGTTTGGCATGATGGATATGTTTGCCGGCGGTGCTTTTAGTAATTTCTCTATATTCGCTCTCGGTATTATGCCGTACATCAGTTCTTCAATTATTCTGCAGTTATTAACGGTAGCCATACCTCATCTGGAAAGGCTTTCTAAAGAGGGTGAGGCGGGACGACGTAAGATTACGCAGTACACTCGCTATGGCACGGTTGTTTTAAGTACAATCCAGGGTTTTGGTATTGCCTGGGGCTTGCAACAAATGGCCGGACCTTCGGGTTCTCCTATTGTTTTGCAACCCGGTTGGTCATTTGTAATTATGACGGTTATTACCTTGACTTCCGGTACGGCGTTTATCATGTGGCTGGGTGAGACGATTACGGAAAAAGGAATCGGCAATGGCATTTCGCTGATAATATTTGCGGGAATAGTTTGCCGCATGCCTGCAGCAATAGGCAGTACTTATCAGCTGGCGACTTCCGGTGAATTAGGAGTGTTAGTCATATTAGGAATTACTTTAATGATGGTATTTGTTATCGGGGCTATTGTTTTTGTGGAAGGTGGACAACGGCGCATTCCCGTTCAATATGCTAAAAGGATAGTGGGGCGTAAAATGTATGGTGGCCAGACTACCCACTTGCCGTTGAAGATTAATTCAGCCGGTGTTATTCCGCCGATATTTGCATCATCGGTGATTATGTTTCCAGCGACAATTGCTAATTTTGCTCCACAATCCTGGATGAAAGACATTGCCAGTTATTTGCTTCCAGGTAAAGTTGGCTATGAATTGCTTTATGTGGCTTTTATCTTCTTCTTTTGTTTTTTCTATACAGCAGTAACTTTTAAGCCGGATGATGTTGCCGACAATATGAAAAAATTTGGTGGGTACGTTCCCGGAATTAGACCTGGCAAGAAAACAGCCGAATATATAGAAGATATATTGGAAAAACTTACCTTTAGCGGTGCTATTTACGTTTCCTTGGTATGTGTGCTTCCCAGTATTTTAATTTCTTACTTTAATACACCTTTTTATTTTGGTGGTACTGCGCTTTTGATAGTTGTTGGTGTGGCTATGGATACAGCCAGTCAGGTAGAGTCACATTTATTGACAAGGCAATACGAAGGATTTATGAAAAAGGGACAAATAGCCCGCAGACGATAACGGACGATTTTGGAAGGTTGAGCCAATGGTAATTCTGAAACTTCCGGACGAGATCGAAAAGGCAAGGGCTAGTAATAGAATAGTAGCCGAGGTTTTAAGTAAGCTTCGAGAAAAAGTAAAACCAGGTGTTAAAACGAGAGAGTTGGATAAGCTTGCCGAGGAAGTTACCGAAAAAAGAGGTGCGAAACCGGCATTTAAAGGTTACAGAGGGTATCCCTATTCTCTTTGTACTTCAGTCAACGAACAAGTTGTTCATGGAATGCCTTCTGAGCGAGTTTTAGTAGAAGGTGATATTATAGGGATAGATTTTGGTGTTTATCATCGCGGATTTTACGGTGATGCGACGATAACACTACCTGTCGGCAAGGTTAATGAAAAAGCGCTCCGGCTTATGCAGGTTACGGAGCAGAGCTTATATGCCGGCATAGAACAGGCTAAAGCAGGCAACCGGTTGGGTGATATATCCGCGGCCGTTCAAGGGACAGTAGAAGCTGGTGGATTTTCGATTGTGCGGGATTTTGTGGGACATGGTGTAGGAAAGAATCTGCATGAAGATCCACAGATTCCCAATTATGGGAAAAAAGGCCGTGGCGTTGAGTTGAAAACTGGAATGATCTTGGCTATAGAGCCGATGGTAAACGAGGGGAGTTATAAAGTACGGATTTTACCTGACGGCTGGACAGTAATTACAGAAGATGGCAGTTTGTCGGCTCATTTTGAGCATTCGGTGGCAATTACCGATAACGGACCAGAAATTTTAAGTAAGCTAAATTAGTTTTTTAATTTTGATGGTTGAAGTATTAAAGGCAAGATAGATAATAGGGTATGGCTAAAGAGGAAGCAATTGAAGTTGAAGGTCGGGTTATTGAGCCTCTACCCAATGCGATGTTCCGAGTAGAACTCGAAGGCGGACATAAGGTTTTAGCTCACATATCCGGCAAAATGAGAATGCATTTTATTAAGATTCTGCCGGGCGATAAAGTAACCGTAGAGCTTTCGCCATATGATTTAACTCGTGGTCGTATCACTTATAGGACAAAGTAAAATATTTTTTTACCGGAGATAAGGAGTTAAAAGCGTGAAAGTAAGATCGTCTGTGAAAAAAATATGTGAGAAGTGTAAGATTGTTAAACGCAAGGGTGTTTTGCGCGTAATTTGCGAAAATCCTAAGCATAAGCAGCGCCAGGGCTAGTTTTTAAAATTTAGGAGGTTATAGGTGGCACGAATTTCAGGTGTTGATTTACCGAAAAATAAAAGAATGGAAGTTGCTTTAACTTATATTTATGGTATTGGCCAAACAAAGTCGAAGCAAATTCTTAAAGATGCGGGTGTAAGTCCAGATACAAGAACGGACGAACTCGCCGATTCTGAAATATCGTCAATTAGAAATATAATCGACAAAGAGCACAAGGTTGAAGGTGACCTGCGCCGGGACATTTCGATGTCAATCAAGCGTTTGATGGATATTGGTGCCTATCGTGGATTGCGACATCGCAGGGGCCTTCCTGTGAGAGGACAGAGAACTCACACCAATGGCCGCACAAGGAAAGGTCCGAGGCGGGCGATTGCAGGCAAGAAAAAGTAATTTGAGTATTCTCAACCGGAGGGAAAATGGTTAAGGCAGTCAGAAAGACGGGTAAGAAGAAGGAAAAGAAAAATATTACAGAGGGGGTTGCGCACATTCAATCCACTTTTAATAATACAATTATCACTATAACTGACTTGAGTGGTAACGTTATTTCTTGGTCTTCATCTGGTTTGCAAGGTTTTAAAGGATCACGTAAGAGTACACCCTTTGCTGCGCAGATGGCGGCGGAAGATGCCGTGCGTAAGGCTAAAGAACAGGGAATGCGCAGGGTGCAGGTATATATAAAGGGCCCGGGTTCTGGACGGGAATCGGCGTTGCGGTCGTTGCAACTTGCCGGGCTTACAATTACCATTATTCGAGATGTGACTCCTGTTCCGCACAACGGATGCAGGCCACCAAAGCGTCGCAGAGTATAAATAGAGAAGTATAATATCAAAAATATTTGTTAAATAAGGGAGGCGTTTTTTGGCAAGATATACGGATTCCTCATGTAGGTTGTGTCGTCGCGAGAACTTGAAGCTTTTTCTTAAAGGCGATAGGTGCTATTCGGAAAAATGTGCTTTTGAAAGAAGAGGCTATGCTCCGGGAGATCATGGTCAGGCGCATAAAAAACAGCGTTCTGATTATGGAGTTCAATTACGGGAAAAACAGAAACTCAAGAGATTGTACGGTCTCCTAGAAAAGCAGTTTAGAGGATACTTTGAAAAAGCCGATCAGCAGAAGGGCATTACAGGAACAAATTTACTTCTTTTTCTGGAAAGAAGGATGGACAACATGATATTCCGCATGGGTTTGGCAAACTCCAGAGTGGAAGCAAGGCAACTAATTAGCCATGGACATTTTTTAATTAATGGCAAACCGGTAAATATTCCTTCATATTTACTTAAAGCCGGAGATGAAGTTTCTGTTAAAGAGGGCAGTCGCAAGATTACCCGGGTACTTGAAGCAATGGAAACGGTGGCACGACGTGGTGTGCCTCATTGGCTGGCATTAGATAAAGAAAACTTTAAAGCATCGCTCAAATTGCTGCCGGTACGGGAAGACTTGACAATGCCGGTACAGGAACAGCTCGTTGTAGAGCTTTATTCTAAGTAAAAACAAATATTTTTCATAAACCAGCTAGAGGGTGGGTTTAAATATGCAGAGAAACTGGTCTAGTTTGATTCGTCCCAAACGTGTTGATGTTGATGAAGCGACGCGTACGCGTTTCTACGGAGAATTTACAATTCAGCCTTTGGAGAGAGGTTACGGCGTAACGCTTGGTAATGCCTTAAGGCGAGTGCTGCTTTCTTCGATTCAAGGCTCCGCTATAATTTCGATAAAAATTGATGGTGTATTGCACGAATTTTCAACTATCCCGAAAGTTAAAGAAGACGTAACTGATATTATTTTGAACTTAAAAGGGGTTCGTTTCAAACTGGGGCAAGCGGAAACAAAAGTAGTACACATTAAGGTAGAGCGCGCAGGTGTTATCACAGCAGCTGATATTATTACTGACGGTACGATAGAGGTACTGAACCCGGATCATTATATTGCGACTATATCCGGCGGCGGTTCTTTTAAAGCCGAATTAGTTGTAAAAATGGGCAAAGGGTATGATCCTGCGAAAAAAGAGTTGAATCCCGATCAGCCCGAAGGAACAATTAATGTTGATGCTATTTATTCACCAGTTAATAAAGTTAACTATGTTGTTTCCCATGCCCGCGTCGGTCAAATTACCGACTATGATAAACTTGTTATCGAAGTTTGGACAGATGGCAGTTTAAGTCCGGAAGATGCTATTGCCTATTCGGCAAAAATATTAAAACAGCAATTGGATGTGTTTGTCAATTTTGAAGAAATTGATGAAGTGATTAAGCTGGAGGCTGAAGAAGAAAAAGGCAATATCAATGAAGTTCTTTTGCGCTCCGTAGAGGATTTGGAACTCTCTGTCCGTTCGGCGAATTGTCTGAAAAACGCCGGGATTAATAGCATTGGTGAGCTGGTGCAAAAGACGGAAGCGGAAATGCTCAAGACGAAGAATTTTGGCCGTAAATCACTGAGCGAAATTAAAGATATTCTTACCGAATATGGTCTAACTTTCGGAATGAAACTTGAATTTGGCCCATGGGATGGAGAAAAAGAATAATTGCTTTATGTTGCTGCGCAGCAGAAGGATGTTTTACAAAGATATCAGGATTTGATTGTTAGGAAAGGAAGATATTATCAATGTATCATGGTAATGCGGGAAAAAAACTAGGTAGAACCTCAAGCCATAAGGAAGCCATGTTTCGTAATATGGTTACTTCCGTTATAAAATATGAAAGTATCCGCACAACAGACACCAAGGCGAAAGAATTGAGAAAACTGGCGGAAAGGATGATTACCTTGGGCAAGAGAGGTGATTTACATGCTCGCCGTCAGGCTTTAGCCGTTGTCCGGGATAAATCCCTGGTGAGCAAATTATTTGGAGAGCTTACCGAACGTTACCGCAATCGTGCCGGTGGATACACGCGTATAATCAAGATGGGTTTTCGCTTTGGTGATAACGCTCCCGTTTCCATACTGGAATTTATTCCTGAAGAGAAAAAGAAGGAAAAAGCAAAAACTAAAGCCAAGACAAAAGCAAAAGTGGCTCAATAAAGCACTTCAACATTCGATAATTTGAAAAAGGCAGGGCTAACACCCTGCCTTTTTTTATAGCAATAACGCACTAAAATTTATTAGAAGCATAAACATACTGCACGTACGAAAACAAACATCTACACAATTACCATATTTTGCAGCCAATATTTCCTTGACACATAAGTTTCTTGTTGCTTATACTTCCTGCGTCAAAAACAATACTTTATCAAAAGATGGAGCGAAACTAAAGAAACGGCCTGTTGGTGACGAGGCAAACAAGCCGTATGAACAGCTATAAAATGATAAATGGAATGATCGTAAAAAGAATAGGAAGAATACCATGAAAAAGTTACTGATTACTGTTGTCTCAGTATTGGTGCTGTTGGCGGTGATTGTTTCACTGGCCATGTGGAATTCTAACGGAAAATTGATTGATTTCATCGCCGGCCAGTATGAGCCGGAGCCGAAAACACTGCAGCAGGACATCAGTATCAGGGGAGCAGAAGCCGGTCAGTCCTACACAGCGCAGGTCAGCATCGATACCGGTACACCGGTCAATGTAGTTTCCAAAGAGTATATCTCATTCGCTGTTGATTCCTCGCAGGTGGTGGGCGGTAAGTGGTGGAACCCGACTGCCAGAGGAACGGAAACCGGTTCCGGCACCGTGCACGCGCCGGTGTTCAATTTCAACCAACCAAAACTCGACACTATGGTTCATGGACTGGCCCCCGCCTACCTGCGCATCGGCGGCTCCGAGGCAGACAAGATTTACTACGCTATGCAGGACACCTCGGACTTCCAACCCAATGCACCCTCCCGCTATAAATCGGTTATGACCTCCAAGCAGTGGGATGATATAAACGCCTTTGCCTCCCGTAACGGTCTGCATCTGGTGTTCACCCTCAACAGCGGCCCTGCCTCCAGGAAGGCCGATGGAATCTGGGATGGTACGAACGCGGAAGAATTGCTGAAATACACTACCGAGCATGGCTACAAGGTAGCCCTCTGGGAGTTGGGCAATGAGCTGAATATCTTCTGGTTCGTCCACGGGCTTAAGGCTCAGGTCTCTCCCCAACAATACGATAAAGACCTTTTGGTCGCCAGAGCCCTTATCAAAAAATACATGCCGTCGTCCAAATTCGCCGGGCAGGGTAGTGCTTTCTGGCCACTGCTGGGTGAACCGCTGAATTTGCTTTACGGGTACATGCCCAAGTACCTGGAAAGGTCTAACGACAAGACAGACCTAGTGTCGTGGCACTATTACCCGCAACAGTCCCAGCGGGGCCCGATCGCCGTGAGGCGAGCTTACCCGTCACGCCTGCTCAACCCGAAAAACCTGGACGAGGTTAAACACTGGGCCCAAAAGATCAAGCAATGGCGCGACAGCTATGCGCCCGGCAAACCGATTTGGTTAGGAGAAACCGGCAATGCCCAGTTCGGAGGCCAACCTGGACTTTCGGACGTTTATCTGGGCGGTCTGTGGTGGATGGACCAGCTTGGCCTGCTTGCCCGCAGCGGCCATGATACTGTGGTGCGCCAGAGTCTGACCGGCATGAACTATGGCATGATCGATGACGTGGACCTTACGCCCCGGCCGGATTACTGGAACTCACTGCTCTGGAAACGCCTGATGGGCACGCGGGTCTACAACGTAAAGGTAAGCGGAGACAAATCAGGGAAACTTCGCGCCTATGCTCATAGCAGTGCCGGCGATAACCCGGCATCGCTTACAGTCCTGCTCATCAACCTCGACCACCAGCGTAACGCCGCCGTCTCGTTGCCTGGCGTAAAAAGCCAAGGGTATAAGGTATATCAGTTCACTACGCCGGACATCTTCGGCAAAAAGGTTTTGCTCAACGGCAAAGAACTAAAGTTAGCCGCTAATGGCAGTCTGCCTGTAATACAAGGCCGCCTGCAGCCGCAAACAGGCATTACCCTTAACCCGCTTTCATACTGTTTCGTTATATTTAAATAAAAACAAAAAACTTTCAGGAGGTGGGCAGGCTATGGGTTACAAATTTAAAAAACGTCATATCCTTTATGCGCTTCTTGCGATTCTGATCATTTTGGTAGGGTATTTCACCATTACCCGGATTGACTTCGCCAAACATAATATGAACCCTGAACTGGCACAGGTCTCCCCATCAGATCGGGGTACAGTCAGCCCTGTTTATTCGTATGATATCCCGCTAGATAAAACGAGCCCATGGCCAAAATTCAGATGCAACTCTATTCAAACAGGACGGTCAGAAGTCCTACCCGAAAAATCGAATTTGAACCCCTGGGTATTTCATACCAGCAAAGGGATTTTCAGCTCTCCGGTAATAGATAGTGATGGAACGGTCTATATTGGATCAGGCGATCATTATTTATATGCCATCGACAAAACGGGCAGGCTCAAGTGGAAATATCTGACAGGTGAGATCATAGATTCATCAGCGCTGCTGGATGATAAAGGAAGGATTTACGTGGGCGCAGGTGATGCCTATGTTTATGCCCTCAACCGCAGCAATGGCAAACTTTTATGGAAGTTCAAGGCGCACACACCTCAGGAAGTAACCGAAAAATTCGGCGTGAAAACTTACAACTTGAACTGGTTCGAAGGCAATATTGCCATGCTTGCCGACGGTTCAATTATTGCGCCGAATGACAATTATCTCATCTACCGTATTAACAGGGATACCGGTGAAATCATAAACCAGTATTTAATCAATGAAATGGGCTGGTCGTTGCCTGCTGTTAACGCGAAAACAGACCGTATAATTACAGGCTCAAATTTTATGGCATTAAAAAATGTTTTTTGCTTTAATACGAAAACCGGCAAAGAACTCTGGACCAACGGAGGCCTTGGTACTAATGCCGCATCTGTAATGCTGACTAGCAATGACGCCAGCGGGGCGGCCATTGTCGGCGGTTTTGACGGCATCCTGAGGGCGTTTTCACAAAACGACGGCAAACAGATCTGGAAGTTCAATACCAGGGAACATATCTATTCAAGCCCGTCACAGTTAAAAGACGGAACAATTATCCAGGCGTCCACAGACGGTACGGTCTATGCGATCAATCCTCAAGATGGAAAGATCAAATGGGCGTATGACTCGCTTGAACCAATCCGTTCGTCAACGGCCATTGACGGCAATGATTACATATATTTCGGTTCAGGCGACGGCCGTCTTTATTGCCTGAATCCCGATGGCACACTCCGGTGGGCGTATCAGCTAGTAATTAATGACCGCAATGACATGAACGGCTCCCCCGGACTTGGAAAGCAGGGCATCTATATAGCAGGGCAAAGCGGAGACATATTCTTCATGCCTTATGATTACCCTTTAACTGAAAGAGGGAAAAAAGACCCGCGTACTATAATCAGTAAGGGCGAAGATCTCCCTGATAACGGCGCTTTCCTTCTTTATACTACTGGATTCGGCAGTCTGCAAATAAAAGCCCCAGCAAAAATACGTGCAAATGAGCCTATGGCATTTACGCTCTTTGTTCGTAATAACGGCGATACCGTCAAATCAATTATTGATGATAAGTCGCTTCAGGTTTCAATAACCGGCGGAGAAAAAGGCAAGATTGACACATCGGCAAATTCACAGTTTATAACCATAATGCCCCAGGAGATGTGGACAGGTCCCGCAGGCGGAACATTGACGGTCAATATCAAAGGCGATTACAAAATCGATCCGAGCCGTTTTGGGCTAAAATTCTTTGGCGGGAAAAAAGGCGGCACATTTGATAAGACATATACATTTAAAGTGTTACCGAGATCCGGCGGCGCAAGCCCGTACAAGGTTCCCGTTAAAACAGGTGATCCATCATCAATAATCGAACTGAGCAGAATGGCGCCGTCAACCCCTGCAATGCTGCCCTCATACAATCAGATCGGCTATGACTCGCTTCACTATATCCTCGGGGCAGTAGAGGGTGACGGAAACAACGCGATCCTGTGGGGCATCGGCGGCAAGTTGTCAGGCGAGAATAAAACCGTAATAAATCCGGAACTGCAGGTGCGCTTCCCGCTTATGATGAATTATGACAAGGGTTTGCTTACCCTTTATAATTATGATGGCATGCTGCTGGACATGAATGGCTCATGGGCAATGCCGCTTGCCCTGTTCAGGGTGGCAACGATTGTGAATCTCAATAACGGTGCAGGTGTTGCCCCGGCGGAACTAAATGCCATTGCCGAGTGTGACAAGATAAAGTTTTATGGAAACTTTATGAAACTCATGGGTATGTCTGATTTTTCAACAGGTCTGATGAATATCTACGGTGGTATCAACTTCAACCTTTTCGGATCAGGCAAAGCCACAGTCACACCCGGTGCAGGCAAAGTAGATTTTTATTTCAGTGATAAGACTATTTCGGCAAAGATTACAGGTGGAAAGCTTAAAAAGAATGAACATGTTCACAGTCTACTGCTCGTCAGCGTTGAGACAAACAGGCCAGTTAATGCAAAATATATCTATGATACAAAAGTTGAGGCCGATTCTAAAGGCATAGTTACAGGCGTGACACTTTCCCTTAAAGAAAATAATTTCAAAGGCAAAGTACGTGTATATTATATGGTTAATACCTACCCTGAAAGCAGAGGTGTGTTAGAAATAAAATAGTGTTTCTTCTGCTGAACAGTTACATTTTTGCTTATTCCGCGTTATTTTATCCGGGAGGTTTTGGATGAGTAAAATTGATCGCAACGATTTTTTTCGATATAAAAAATTATTTAAAAACGAACGGATGCCGCTGGCCTTCGTGGACCTGGAAAAATTTGATTCGAATGTCAAGTATGTATCCTCTACACAGCAGGATACAGGCAAGACCATTCGTGTAGGTACCAAATCCATCCGTTGTGTTGAACTCACACAGCGTGTTTTCCTGAAGGGAGGCCCGGTTTACAAAGGAATTCTGGGATTCACGATGGAAGAGGCCGCCTTCCTGGCAAGCAAGGGGTTTGATGATATTCTTGTGGCCTATCCAACCGTCCAGCCTGCGGACATCAGCCTATTCGTTGAGCTTGTGAAGGAGAAGAAGCGAGTCAGCCTGGTGATCGATGCGGTGGAGCATCTACAAATCCTGTCGGCAGCCGGGGAAAAGGCGGGGGTGATGCTTTCCGCCTGCATGGAGGTGGATATGGCCTACCGGCCATTGAAATCATCCCTGCATCTCGGGATTAGACGTAGTCCCATCCGGACAATAGCGCAGGCGCTGGACTTGGCGAGGGCTTCCCTGAACCTTAAGGGTGTAAAGATCGATTCGCTGATGGGCTATGAGGGCCATATTGCGGGGCTGAAAGATGCAGTTCCGGGAAAGTGGTTGATGAATGCACTGCTTTACCTGCTGAAGCGCGTGTCGATGAGGGAACTGACCTTGCGGCGTGACGGCATCGTGCAAGCGCTGCAAAAGGAGGGGCTGAAACTCAACGTGATCAATGGAGGCGGAAGCGGCAGCCTGATCCATTCGGGAAAAGACCCGGAACTTACCGAGGTGACAGCTGGCTCGGCCTTTTACTGCTCCGGGTTATTCCATGATTTCAGGGATGTAGAGTTTATGCCCTCAGCTTTTTTTGCTGTTCAGGTTGTGCGAAAGCCGGCGCCGGGTATGTTGACCTGCCTGGGAGGAGGGTACGTGGCCTCAGGTGCAATAGGATCGGACAGACTGCCCCTGCCGGTGCTCCCGGCGGGAATGAAACTACTTCCGCTTGAGGGTGCAGGAGAGGTACAGACGCCGCTGGTCATTCCTTCCGACTGCCCGCCCTTGAATCTTGGTGATCCGGTATTCTTCCAGCATGCCAAGGCCGGGGAACTCTGTGAACGCTTCGATGAGCTTTATCTTGTTGAAGGAGAGCGGATAGTGAAGAAGGTGAAAACATATCGTGGCGAGGGTAAATCATTTTTATAAATAGGGGATCAAGATAATTTAATTTCTTTAGAGAGAAGGCGGTGGCAATGATAAAGAAAAAGGTGTTTTATGGCTGGTGGATAGTTGCTGGAGGATTTGTTCTCAATTTTATCGGTATCGGAATTGGCATCAACGCCATAGGGGTTTTCTTCAAGCCTGTGGTGGATTCTTTAGGTTTCAGCCGGGGTGATTTCTCTCTGTATTTTACAATCGCCGCGCTGTCCATGACTTTCGCCGCGCCGGTTGTAGGCAAACTGATGGAGAAATTCGATGTACGGCTCATCATGGGTTTCAGCACCATGCTGCTGGCGGCAAGCTTTGCGCTCTACTCCCAGTGCACCACGCTGCTCCATTTTTACCTGCTGTCGATACTGGTGGGCATCGCCCATGGTGGAAGCCATATTATTCCGGTATCGACGATGATCAGCAACTGGTTTAAGGAGAAGCGGGGCCTCGCCATGGGGATAGTTTTCAGCGCCACTGGCCTCGGGGGGCTCCTTTTCAACCCGCTTTCAAATTGGCTCATCCTGGAATACGGATGGAGGCAGACCTACATTCTGTTGGGAATTATTATCGGAGTTGTCTGCATTCCAACGGCTGTGTTTCTGATGCGCATTTCGCCGGATAAGGTGGGATTAAACCCCGACGGCGTCGAAAGAAAAGACGCGCCAAAAGAGGAAACAATATCCGCCGGGTTAACCCTGGGAGAATTTATAAAAACAGGGGCGTTCTGGTTCCTCGCGTTCATGGTACTGTTCATCAATGTGATCAATATGGGCATTCAGCAGCACTTGATTCCCTACCTGACCGATCTAAAGCATAGTTCAACCTTTGCTGCCAATATCATGGGGCTTTACCTAGGTATGACGGTTGTAGGAAAGTTGTCTCTAGGGCATATCGGCGATACCCGCGGGCTTACCAAAGGTTTGATCCTGTTTCTTGCCATCCTTGTGGTGGGCATACTGACGCTTTTCGACGCCCGGCTTGCCCTCTTTGCAATCCTTTTCGCAGTTATCTATGGAATTGGCAACGCCGTGCAAACCGTCCTACCGCCGTTGATGACCTCGGAATGTGCAGGGCTTAAGCATTTCGCTCTGATCTACGGGATAATCAGCATCTTCTCGACGCTGGGTTCTGCTGTGGGCATGCCGCTTTCCGGCTATCTGTACGACTGGAAGGGCAATTATGATGCCGCCTTTGTTCTCTATATCGCTTTGGCGATCTTTGCTGCGGTGCTTGGCGTATGCGCACTCCGGAGTGCGCCGTTTAAACGAATCCAATAGAGTAGATATGCTTAACTGTCATTATTGTGAAGGAGTCATAAAAAAATTATATAGGGTTTTGACCTAATTAAATTGACATAAAAGATAGAATTTTTTATACTCTCTCTATGAAGAGGAAGGTTCTTGTCAATAAATTATTCAATTGCAGATTACAAACATAATGGAGGCATCGTTATGGCAGAAAAGAAAATTGGCGAAGTTGTTAAGTTTTTTTCAAAACCATCAGTAGCGGCGGTAAAAATAGTGGAAGGCGATTTAGTTGTCGGGGATAGCTTAAAATTTTCCGGCCACACCACTGATTTTATCGATGTGATCAATTCCATGGAAGTGGATAATAAATCAGTACAAAAAGCTGTTGCCGGTGATTTTATTGGGCTTAAAGTATCTAACCGCGTGCGGCCGGGTGATGAAGTGTTTAAAGTAATTCCTGATTAATTTCCATTCCACTTACGTGCTCCGGACTTTTGTAAAGCCATTTTACATTAAGTCAGTGGGAGTTTGCGCTAAAAATGCAGCATTCAACACATCCTGCCAATGGTATAAAATTTTATGTCTAAAATTCTTATTGTCGATGACGAACAAGATATTGTGGAACTCGTATCCTATAATCTGGAAAAAGAAGGATTTAAAACAGTTAAAGCCTTTGACGGTGAAGCCGCGCTGAAGATGGTCAAAACACAAAAGCCGGACCTGATTATCCTTGATCTCATGTTACCCAAAATGAATGGACTTGATGTATGCCGGGCAATCCTCGGTAATCCGGAGACAGCAAGTGTGCCAATCATTATGTTGACGGCAAAAGGAGACGAAGTTGACAAGATCATCGGTCTGGAAATTGGAGCGGATGATTACATCACCAAGCCTTTCAGTGTAAAAGAGCTTATCGCTAGAGTGCGCAGCATTCTGCGGCGTCTGCAAGATGTTGAGAAAAAGACTGGCCAGGAAGAATTCCAATATGAGGGGCTGGCAATAAATTACGCTTCCTGTCTGGTGAAGGTAAACGGCAAACAGGTCACGCTTAGTCCTACAGAGCTCAAACTTCTCTTCTTTTTTTCACGCAATCTCGGCAGGGTATATTCGAGGAGCCAGATTTTGGATCACGTCTGGGGCGATGATACTTTTATCACTGATCGAGCGATTGATGTGCACATCGGGCGTTTGCGCAGCCAGATTGAGAAGGATTTGGAAAATCCACGTTATATTTTAACTGTCCGTGGATTTGGCTATAAATTTGCCGACAAAAAATAGGTTCCTATTGTTCTGATATCTTCATTACTCTGTAATCATATTGTAACATTTAGGCTGTATATTGCTCCCAAATATATCTGAAGGAGGGAAAAATGTTCAATATCGTAAAAAAAGTAGTTTTTGGATTGACAGTATTTTGTTTGATGACGGGCGTGGTGTTTGCCGCTGATCCCATTGTTATTAAAGGATCGACGACAGTTTTGCCGATTGCTCAGGGCACTCTGGAAGCCTATATGAAGAAAAATCTGGGAGTGCAAATTTCTTTATCCGGTGGTGGTTCCGGTGAAGGCATCAAAGCTTTAATCGATAAAACAACGGATATCGCCACGTCATCGCGGGAAATCAAAAAAGAAGAAATCGCGCTGGCGGAAACCAAGGGCGTGAAGCCGGTTGCACATGTTGTGGCTAACGACGCGATTATTCCTGTTGTTAATCCCAAAAATAAAGTGAGCAACTTATCTATTGATCAGTTAAGCCAGATTTATCAGGGAAAGATAACCAACTGGAAAGAAGTAGGCGGAGAAGATTTAAAGATCGTGGTTATTTCCCGCGATTCATCTTCCGGCACTTTCGAATCCTGGGATCATTTTGTCATGAAAAAGGCAAAGGTAACACCCACAGCGCAGATGCTGGCATCCAACGGCGCTCTGGTAACTGCTGTGTCGAAAAATCGTTATGCCATTGCTTATCTGGGAATTGGTTACGTCAATAAAAGCGTGAAACCCTTGCAGGTTGACGGCATTATGGGTTCCGTAGAGACAGCTCTTTCCAAAAAATATCCGATGTCCCGTGAACTTTATATGTACACCAACGGCGAACCGACAGGCGATGTGGCTAAGTTTATCGCTTTTGTAAAATCAGCCGAGGGGCAGAAGATAGTAGTCAAGGAAGGCTTTGTCCCGTTAGCATCGAAAAAAGGTAAAGCTAATAAGAAATAAATCTGGCTGCTTTTAGGAGATTTTGGGAAAAATGAATCCCCAGAAGAAAAAGGTTTTATTCATCTGCATCCATAATGCAGCCAGATCGCAGATGGCTGAAGCGATTTTGAATAAACTTTACGGGGATCGTTATGCGGCCTTTAGCGCCGGTACCGATCCTACTCAAATTGACCCTTTTGTTGTATTGGTGATGAGAGAGATTGGTGTTGATGTTAGTAATTATCGCTCAAAAGGGTTAAGTCTTTTTAAAGATTCTACCATAGATTATGTAATTATGCTCTGCGATCAGGCCAGAGAGTCCTGTCCATATTTTCCGGGTGGAATTGAGCATCTTCACAAAGGCTTTTCTGACCCTTCTGAACTTAAAGGAAAGACTGAGGATGTCATCAATGGATACAGGCGTATCCGCGATGAAATACAAAATTGGATTGAAAAAGAATTTGTGTAATATTTGAATTTGCCCGTTTTTTTAAAGTGGCCCTATACCAATCAGCTATCAAACATTAAAAGGTTGATTTACCGGGCATAATACCAAGTAAGCTTTCAAAAATTCATATTTTATTTTTCGAAAGCAACTTGGTATTAAATTCTCAAGGAAAGTATTATGACCAGACAGACAAAAGAAATAATTATCAAATACATTTTTTTTATTTTTGCTCTTGTCTCCATCATTATTTTGGGTTTGATCGTTTTTTCACTTTTTCGGGAAGGCCTTCCGCTATTCGGCAAGGTGTCCGTAAAAGATTTTTTACTGGGGACACAATGGTATCCTACCTACGATCCGCCATCATTTGGAATTTTCCCATTAATAATTGGATCGCTCATAGTAACGTTTCTAGCCACGATTATTGCCGTGCCGCTGGGAGTTTTGGCCGCCATTTATATTTCTGAAATCGCTCCTCAGGCGATTAAGGAAGTTCTCAAATCCGTAATTGAGCTTTTGGCCGGATTACCCTCCGTTGTCCTTGGCTTCTTTGGGATGGTTGTGGTGGCCCCCTGGCTGCAGGATACTTTTGATCTTCCCACCGGCTTGAACATCATCAATGCGTCCATGATTCTGGCGATTATGGCTATACCGACTATTTCCAGTATCTCGGAAGATGCTCTTTATGCCGTTCCCCGCGAATTCAAAGAGGCGTCTTATGCTCTGGGGGCTACTAAATTTGAGACTATTGTTCAGGTGATTATTCCAGCAGCCATGTCCGGCATTTCCACGGCAGTGATGCTGGGGATGGCCAGAGCCATTGGAGAGACCATGGTTGTTCTGATGGTAGCCGGCGGTGCTGCCGCTATTCCCGAGAGTATTTTCGATTCAGTTCGTCCAATGCCTGCAAGTATTGCTGCAGAAATGGGAGAGGCACCTTTTGGCGGCGCCCACTATCAGGCGCTTTTTGCCACAGGTATTGTTTTATTTTTCCTGACATTATTTTTTAATCTGGTTGCCGATTATGTTTCACACAAATTCCGGCAGGTAGGATCGGGGACTCTTTAGGCGATAGATATATGGACTCAGTGCAAAATAATTCAATGAAGTGGCGCTATTTTAAGCAAACACTTTTTTTTAGTGTTGTGCGTTTGTCAGTCTTGATCATCGCACTGGCTCTGGGCGGCATATTGTTTTATATTATTGTGAACGGCATTGGCGCGATCAGTTGGGATTTCATCACGAAGCCTCCTACGGATTCTATGACAAAGGGTGGAATCATGCCCGCAATTCTCGGTACGATCTACCTTACTGTCGGCGCAGTTGCTGTAGGATTACCCTTGGGCATTGCTTCGGCTATCTATCTGACGGAATATGCTAAACAGGGCAGAGTAATACGTCTGATAAAAGTGGGGATTAACTGTCTGGCGGGCGTCCCCTCTGTTGTTTTCGGGTTATTTGGTCTGGGCTTTTTTGTCATGTTTATGAAGTTTGGCTCAAGCATTCTGTCCGGATCACTCACTCTGGGATTTCTAATTCTGCCGACAATTATCGGCGCCGCAGAAGAAGCATTAAAAGCAGTGCCCCAAACTTTTCGGGAAGCATCACTATCGTTGGGCGTATCAAAGTGGCAGACTACCTATCGGATTGTTCTGCCCAATGCCCTGCCGGGAATTTTAACCGGTTCCATTTTAGGGATTGGCCGTGCCGCCGGGGAAACAGCGCCGATTATGTTCACCGCTGCCGCGTATTTTACAGCCAAGCTGCCCGGTTCGATCTTTGACGAAGTGATGGCCTTGCCTTATCATATTTATGTGCTGGCTACAGCGGGCACGAACATTGAGGCAACAAGGCCCATACAGTTCGGAACGGTGCTCGTTTTAGTGGGAGTGGTATTGGGGATTGATCTTGTGGCGATTGTTGTTCGCAGCTATATGAGAAAAAATACAAGGTGGTAAGTATGGAAGAGAACATTATTATTAAACTAAGCAATGTCAATTTTTATTATGGACAGAGCCGCGCGCTGACTGACATATCAATGAATTTCTGCAAAAATAAAGTAACGGCACTGATTGGCCCCTCCGGGTGCGGCAAGTCCACGCTTTTGCGGCTTCTTAACAGGATGAATGATTTGATTGACGACACAAGAGTCGAGGGCGAAATTCTCTTTGAGGATAAAAATATCTATGCCTCCGATGTTGATCCGGTAGAAATTCGGCGCAAGATTGGCATGGTCTTTCAGAAACCAAATCCCTTCCCGAAAACCATTTATAATAATATCGCCTACGGCCCAAAGCTTACCTCAACTAATCATCACGACCTGGATGCGCTAGTTGAGCAAAGCCTTAAGCAGGCTGTTCTCTGGGATGAAGTCAAAGATTTATTGAGTAAGTCGGCCATGAATCTTTCCGGTGGTCAACAGCAGCGGCTCTGTATTGCCCGTGCGCTGGCCATGAAGCCGGACATTTTACTAATGGATGAACCAACCTCAGCGCTTGATCCCATTTCCACCGCCAAGATTGAGGAACTGATTGAAGAGCTGAAAAAAAGCTATACAATCATCATCGTTACACATAATATGCAACAAGCGGCGCGTATCTCCGATGAGACGGCGTTCTTTTATATAGGAAACTTAGTCGAGTATAATAAGACTGAGAAAATATTTACTAAGCCGGATGTGAAACATACGGAGGATTATATTACGGGAAGATTCGGTTGAAAAGGACGACACCGCAAAAAGCCGTCTAGTATTTGTTAAAAGTAATTAGTTTATTGACTGGAGGAATCATTATGGAAGAAAAAAGACACACCAGTTCACATTATGAGAAAGAATTACAGGAGATCAAAAACGGTCTTATTTATCTGGGTGCCTTGACTGAAAAGGCCATTCTATTTGCAATGAAGTCTTTATCTGAAAGAAATTCAGATATTGCTCATAAAGTTATCCGGGCTGATGAGGAGATTGATAAGCTGGATACGGAGCTGGAAGAACGGTGTATTAAGGTTTTGGCGTTGCGCCAGCCAACAGCTATCGATTTGAGATTCATCACCACAGCAATTAAAATTACCGGTCATCTGGAACGAATTGGTGATATGGCTGTTAATATTGCCGAGAGGGCGATTCAACTGAACGCAGAACCTCAGCTTAAACCATATATGGATTTGCCCCGCATGGCGGACATTGTCGCTGAGATGATTAAAGATTCACTGGATAGTTTTATTCGTAGCGATCTGAGTATGGCCGAAAAAGTACGTCAGGCAGAACAAGTTACCGATGATCTAAATGAGCAGATATTCCGTGAGTTGCTGACTTTTATGATGGAGGATTCTCACTCGATTCATCTGTCTTTAATGATTATGCAGGTATCGAAAAACTTGGAGCGTATTGCCGATCATGCTAAAGGTATTGCCGATATGGTCACTTATATGGTGACAGGCGAATGTGTGCGGCATCAAACTTGTGATTTGGACGAAAAGGAGCCGGCGTGAAACGCAATCTTTTTTTAAAAATATTATTCAGCTACATGGTTGTTGTCTGTTTGTCTTTTTTTGTTCTGGATCTATTGATTAAAACTGAGATTAAAAAAGTCATGACAGCTAAGATTGAAGCTGAACTATTAGCCTATGCCGAACTACTTGATTTAAACTCAGCACAGAAAATGTCTGAACAGCTCAAGCAAATTGCCCGGATATCCGGCTCACGGGTTACGCTTGTGGATGAGCAAGGCAAAGTGTTTGCTGATTCGGAAAAAGATGCAGCCTCGTTGGAAAATCATTTTAGTCGCCCGGAAGTTCAGGAAGCGCGGCTGCGGGGTAAGGGCAAGTCCATCCGTTTCAGTCAGACCATAGGTGTGGATACTCTCTACGTGGCTATAACCATGAAGTCAAAACCACAGATTGCGGGATATATCCGGTTAGCGCGCCCTCTTCATGATGTTCAAAACGCTATTGAACAAGTTTACCAATCTATTTTCATGGCAATGATGATTGCAGCAGTCATCGCATTTGTTATTGCACTGTTCTTTTCTTATAGGTTAGCTACGCCGATTCGGGCATTGGAAAGATTTACCGAAAGATTACGCCAAGGTGATCCGGTTGAGACCATCTTCTTAGAGACGTCGGATGAAACGAAGAAACTGGCGGATAATATCAATTATCTTGTGGATGAACTGCGAAGTCAGATTCGGCTGGCCAATGAAGAGAAAAGTAAGCTGATGACGGCCTTTACCAGCATGACCGAAGGAGTTTTGATTCTCGATGCGGAAGATAAAATTGAATTTGTCAATTCGTCGCTAAGCAATATGTTGTCCGATCAATACGGAGATTTAAACGGTAAAACTTTGATGGAAGCATTACGCAATGTAGACTTGCAAAAAGCGTTTTTTAAATTCAAAGAAATACACGCCATTGTTTCTGAAGAAGTCAACCTTGGCAACATTGAACCGGTTATTTTAAATGTGAGCATCTCTTCAGTGCATAATTACCCGGGAGAAGAAAAAGTAATGTTGGTCTTTCATGATGTTACCAGACTGAAGAAATTAGAAAAAATTAGGGTTGATTTTGTTGCCAATGTCACTCATGAAATTAGAACACCACTTACTGCTATTATCGGTTATCTGGAAACGATTCAAGCAGGGGCAACAAGTAGCAATGAAGATGTAAAAAAATTCATTGGTATAAGTTTGAAGCAGGCCGGGCGGCTCAATCGCCTGGTGGAAGATTTACTCGTCATCTCAAAAATTGAACTAGGCGAAATTAAATTCCATTTTGAAGAAGTATCTATTCGCGATGCCTTTGAGGGCGCCATTCCGCTGGTTGAGGCGAAAGCCGAAATAAAAAAGATAAAAATCCACAACAATATTCAAGAAAATATTTCATGCGTCTGGGCAGACAAAGACAGGCTAACCCAGATACTGGTAAATATTTTAGATAATGCCGTCAAGTTCACGCCGGAGAATGGCAATGTTACTATTGAAACTAATAAAAATGATAAATATGTTATATTGACAATCACAGACACTGGTATCGGTGTACCAAAAGAAGAAGTCCAACGCTTGGGTGAGAGGTTTTACCGGGTGGATCGTTCGCGTTCCCGCGATTTGGGCGGAACCGGGCTGGGGCTATCAATTGTTAAGCATCTGATGATTGCGCATGGCGGTAAAATTGAAATTGAAAGTCAGTTAGGGCGCGGTACCAAAGTATCGCTGCATTTCCCCTTGAAGAATTCGCTGGATTTTAGTTCCTAATAGACACAATTTGCGCCAGACAACAAACATCTACACCCACCCCCCTATTGGGTGGGGTGCTATAATTCCCTTGACTTATCAGGTCATTCTTCATATGTTTCTACTATCAAAAAGGAAGCGCTCATCAAAAAAGCGTTAACTATCCTTTGATTGTTATTCTTTGAATTAAACATGATCTCCAAAACCGCAGTTATGTAAATAGGCTTTATAGTTAATGGGTTTACTGCCGAAAAATAATCAATACTAGTTAATATTTATCAAAATGATGCTTTCAGGACGTTTTAAAAATAAAAAATTTTAAAAGGGAGGGGTAAGATTATGGCGATTTTTGAATATGGAGAGTATAAAAACACGTATGAAGCTCCGGATAATTTGGTGGAGATTTTTGAAAATAGTGCCACTAAATTCGCCAACAATCTGTTAATGGGAGAGAAAGATGCTGCCGGGATTTATCAATGGGTAACGTACAGTCAAATCGCAACACGTGTGAATAATTTGCGGGCGGGATTATCAGCGATAGGGGTTAAATATGGAGACAAAGTCGGGATTATTGCAAATAACCGGAAGGAATGGTTGATCGGGGAGATGGCCACCCAAGGCTTGGGCGCGGCATACGTACCGATGTATGAAAAAGAATTGTTGACGATGTGGAAATATATTGTGAAGGATGCCGAAATCAAGGTGTTGCTTGTATCCAAACCTGAAATCTTAGAAAAAGTGAAAAATTTTCCCGGCGAAATCCCCACCTTAAAACAAATTATTCTGATTGACGGTTCAGGGGAAAACTCCTTGGAAGCATTAGAGAAAAAAGGGGCGGCCAAACCCGTACCTGCTATCCGTCCTAAACCCACAGATGTTGCCGTGTTGATCTATACTTCAGGCACTACGGGCGAACCCAAAGGCGTACTTCTTTCTCATGGGAATCTGGCGGAGAATGTCAAAGGAGGCCTGGCCTGGTTTTTAAACTTAACCGAAAAAAGCCGTTGCATCTCAATGTTACCATGGGCGCACTCATTCGGGATTACCGCTGATTTACATGGTTTTGTCATGAGAGGAGGTTCACTTGGAATTATGGGGTCAGTCGAGACTCTGATTGAAGATTTGCCCAAAATCAAACCAACCTTCATGATATCCGTGCCCCGGGTCTTTAATAAGGTATATAACGGGGTCTGGGCTAAAATGAGGGAAGAAGGTGGTTTGAAATTAAAGCTCTTTGAAGCAGCGCTTGCGGCGGCGAAGATAAAACGGGAAACAGGCAAAGCAAGTTTGAAATACAAAATACTGGACGCAATCGTCTTAAAAAAGATTAGAGAACGCTTTGGAGGGTGCCTGGAAAATGCTGTCACCGGCAGTGCCCCCATGAACGTGGAAATTGCCAAATTCTTTATTGATGTGGGCATCCCAACCTATGATGCCTATGGCTTGAGCGAAACATCACCAGCCATTACTATTAATTCGCCTTTGATGGGGAATCGCTTAGGGTCGGTCGGCAAACCGATTAATAAAACCAAAGTCGTGATTGATCGGTCACGAACAGGGGAAGCAGGCGACGATGGAGAGATCATTTGTTTTGGCCCACAGTGCATGATCGGATATCACAATAAACCGGAGAAAACCAAAGAAGTAATTGTAGAAATGAACGGAATGCGAGGAGTGCGCACGGGGGACCGTGGACGTTTAGATGATGATGGTTTCTTATTCATCACCGGCCGATTCAAGGAAGAATATAAACTTGCCAACGGTAAATATATACATCCTGATACCATTGAACTGGAAATGAAGGTATTGCCATGGGTTTTAAATGCAGTGATTACAGGGGCAGGTCGTGACTACAATGTGGGGTTAATTGTGCCCGATATGAAATTATTAAAAAATTTAGCTAACGAGCTGAATTTATCAGTCGAGCCGAAAGATCTTTTCGATTCTGCTAATCCTGCGGGCCAAAACTTTAGGAATTTGTTAACCGCTGAGGTCCAAAACCATCTCAAAAAAACAATTGGATCTTACGAAATTCCCCACAAATTTGCGTTTATTTTAGAAGATTTTTCCGTAGATAATGGCATGCTCACCCAGACCATGAAACTCAAACGCCAGGTGGTCATGGAAAAATACGGGACAATGTTGGAAAAACTCTACAAAGAATAATCCTTTAGTTATCCCCCCCGGCTCTGCCGGGGGGTGGACTTCCAGAGCTTGACAGTTCCGGGAGTACGTCTTTAATAAATTGTAAAGTTGCCATATCTGGGAAAAAGGAGGGGATTAGAATGCAGGATAGTGATGCTGATAAGACAAAAGAGGCCATCCAGTCTATAATAAGAAAAGTCCCGACAAGAGTGATGGTTATTGCTGGAGTTATCCTTGTTATTTTAATTTTCTTCAGGCCATGGGTGCAGGTTGGCGCGGGACAAAGAGGTATCGTTCTTAATTTCGGCGCGGTACAAAAGCAAGTGCTGGATGAAGGTCTGCATCTTCGGATACCGGTGATGCAGGAGGTTGTGTTGATGGATGTAAAGGTTCAGAAGGCCGAGACGGATGCGGCGGCAGCCTCGGCAGATCTTCAGGATGTTACTTCCCGGGTAGCTCTAAATTATCACGTCGTTCCAGATCAGGCTAATGTTGTTTACCAGAAGATAGGCGTCCAGTTCAAGGAGCGCATTATTGATCCTGCCATTCTGGAAGTCGTCAAAGCCGTAACTGCCAAGTACACGGCAGAGGAGCTTATAACCAAAAGGCCGGCCGTCAGTGAGGCGATGAGGCGGAATCTGATGGATAGACTCATAGTAAACAACATTGCCGTTGACGCCTTTTCCATTGTGACTTTCAGTTTTTCTAAGGTTTTCACCGAGGCCATCGAATCCAAACAGACAGCAGAACAACTGGCGTTAAAAGCAAAAAGGGATCTCGATAGGATAAAGATCGAGGCAGAACAAAAGATCACTACAGCGAGGGCGGAAGCAGAGTCGCTCAGATTACAGAGAGCAAACATTTCGTCGGACTTGATAGAACTACGGAAAATTGAAGCCAATATGAAAGCAATCGAAAAATGGAACGGAATTCTCCCCCAGGTAACAGGCGGTGGAGCAATACCCCTGATTGGCTTGGGTGATATACCTAAAAAGATTAAACAATAAATAGGCTGACGCTGGTTATTTTCAACTAGTAACACGCTTCAGTAAACAGAAAATTGAGTCATTATCGGTAACGGCTCAATTTATCTCTTGGCATAGTATAAATATTCCTAATACAAGGTTTTAAATTTTAATCATTACCATTGCTGATATTGGTGGGGCGGACTCGTATGTGCTTTAAGCACGCAATTCTTCCTGTACTACACAAAATATCAATCTTGAAGAAAATGCTTGATTTCAACCAGAAATAAATTATATTTTTTTGTGATAATTTCATGATATAAATTTATCGATTTTTTAGGGACTGGAGCCAACGGATGTTTGGTTGAGATAATGTGGCACCATCGGGAAGTCAGGCGGCAAATGGAGAAAACAAACATCAACCTAAATATCGGGAAAAACCGGTCTATTCGATGTTAAAAAAGCGGCCACCCGAGAGGCACCGGCTATGGTGACCAGATCATACCTTGGTTCAGGGTTGAGTACCGGCCAATGCCTATAGCAGAAAACAGGTGGAAGCGGGCGTAAGGTACAGGCTCTTCCTGAACCCGTAACATATAGAGAAAGGATTGGAAAAAATGGAGAAGATTGTAAGCCTTTCGCCGATTCCAAAAGAGTTCTTGATTGAATTTTTCAAAATGCATGGCGCCGAGGACATTGATGTGGTTGATGCCAGCAATTTCGATTACCTGCAGATCGTTGAAGCAGTCAAGAATGCCGTATATATCATCGGGGATTATAGATTTAAGCAACAAATTACGCGTGATGTGGTGAAGGCCGCGAGGTACTTGAAGCTGATTCAGCAGCCTAGTGTAGGCTACCAAAACATCGATGTTAACGCCTGTAGTGAGGCAGGGATCAAGGTTGCCAATACAGCCGGAGCAAACACAATAGCCGTTGCCGAACATACCGTCATGACGGCCCTATGTCTTATAAAGAATATTTTCTATGCCGTCCGAACAACAGCGGCGGGAGAATGGCGGCAAATGGAGGTACGGCCAGTTGAGCTATTGAACAAAACATGGGGGTTCATCGGTTTTGGTCGAATTGGCAAAGCTGTGGCCGAGAGGTTATTTGCCTTCGGCATACGCATGCTCTATTACGATATTTCCCGTATCACCGCCGAAGAAGAACAACGTTTGCAGGTCACTTTTGCCGAACTGACCGACGTACTGAAAAGTGCCGATATTCTCAGTTTACATTGTCCGCTCACGAAGGAGACAACTGGGCTTATCAACCGCGAAAATATAGCTCTGATGAAACCAGGGGCGGTAGTCATTAACGTGGCGCGTGGAGAGGTTATTGATGAACAGGCCTTGGCGGAAGCGTTGCAAAACGGAAAACTCGGCGGCGCGGCACTGGATGTCTTTAGTGTTGAGCCAATCGCTGCAAAAAATCCTTTACTCGCTGTGGCAGGTGACAAAGTCATTCTCTCACCGCATGTGGCCGGCGTTTCCCAGGAAGCTCAGGGACGCATTCTTAGCACAACCATTACCAACATAGTCAAAGTGATAAAAGGGCAAACCCCGGAGAGCCTTGTAAATTGAACCTTCGGGGACAATTCTACAATCCTAAAATTAATCAAGAGGTACTAATATGGCATCTCAGTTTATCATCATTCATCCCCGGGACAATGTGGCCATTGCCCTGAGAAATCTCAAGAGGGGAGAAGAACTGCTCTTGCCAGACGGCAGGCTCTTAACCATTTTAGCCGATATTGCCTACAGTCATAAAGTGAGCCTAGAGGACATTCCGATAGGAGCGGCGGTCATGAAATATGGAGAAATCATCGGTGAGGCCAAAGAACTAATTCGCAAAGGCGACTGGGTTCATAAGCACAATTTGGATATAGACGATAAGAAGAGGCAATCATGATGGAAACTTTTTTAGGCTATGAAAGATCTGATGGTTCTGTAGGAATTCGCAACTATTTAGCCATCCTTCCTTCTGTGGCCTGCGCCAATGGTGTGGTGGCCGCTATTGCGCGTGCAGTTCCAGAGGCCGTCCCACTCTATCATGCTCATGGTTGTGGCCGGGGTGTTGAAGCAATGATGCACGCAAATGTATTGGCGAATCTTGGAAAACATCCTAATGTGGCGGCCGTACTTGTTGTCGGATTGGGTTGCGAGGTTATCAAGGCCGAGAATCTAGCATTGGCCATCGGCACTTCCAAAAAACCCGTCGAGTATTTTAACATCCAAGAAGCCGGCGGGACAAAAAAATCAACGATGCGGGGTATCGAGATTATCCGCCGGATGCTGGCGGATGCCGCTCGATTACAACGTCGACCATTTCCCTTGGATCGGATTATTATGGGGCTGCAATGCGGTGGTTCTGACGCTTTTTCGGGAGTTACAGCCAATCCGAGCGTTGGTTTGGTATCTGACTGGATGGTGGATCAGGGTGGTACGGTCATCTTGACAGAGGATACAGAGATGATCGGCACAAGCCACATCCTGGAACGTAGGGCATGCAACCCGGATGTTGCGGGAAAGATAGCTAAAGTGATTGCCGATGCTGAACAACTGACCCACGACCTACTGGGTCCTTTGGCCCCCTTTGTCATATCACCCGGAAACATGGATGGGGGGATGACCTCGATCCGGGAAAAATCCCTTGGCTGTATTGTCAAAGCGGGAAGTCGTCCCATTAATGAGGTGATTGGCTATGGTGAGATACCAACCCGGAAGGGAGTTGTCCTTCTGGATGGGCCGGGGTATGACATGGAATCCATGACGGGTGTCGCTGCTGCCGGAAGCCAGATCATGATCTTTACAACTGGGCGTGGCAACCCCATTGGCTATCCCATTGTGCCTGTCCTGAAAGTTGCCAGCACAAGCAAGATGTTTGAGGAGATGGCAGATGACATGGATATCAACGCCGGTGTGATCCTCGATGGGGCACCGATGCAGGATGTGGGACAGCGGATCACGGACATGGTTAAGCGGGTTTTAGATGGCGAATTGACAAAAGCGGAACTGAATCAGCAGGAGGGCATCGTCTGTATCTACACACTACATCCAGCGTTTTGAGAAACAGGCGCAAGGTTCAAGGAGAAAGGTGAAAGTAGTAGAGAGCTTACTTTTATTGAAGTATTGGAGACGCCCTTAAGTTTCTAAGTTACTGCTCAACGTGTCTGTAATTTCCTGCCCGTAGCATGAAGCATCTTTGATTGTTTGAACTGGCAATCTTTACCCCAATTTCAAAACGAAAACACTTGACTTTTAGATGGGGACAGCGAGCACTTCTTCCTGGAATACACAACCATCCAACCTTGACGAAAATGCAAGACTTCGAATCGTAATAAATACAATCCAAGCCATATTTTGTGGCCGAAATTTCCTTGACATACAAGTGTGGCTTCCCTATACTCACTTCCAATGAAAGCAAGTACTTATCAAAAACTAGCTAAGAGTTGAAACCATGAAGCTGTCCCACAAGATCGTTCTCACGACATTGATCCTGATGGCCGGTTTTCTTACCGTCGCGCTGAATCGAACTGTCAAGGAAACACAGATGGACATTCCTGGCTTTGCGCCGGTCAAGGACGATCAATTCGCCGCAAAATATGCCCCGCGCGTTCTGCGTAACGAGAAATACGGCGACCCCTTTGCGCTGTACTATCGAGCAAGCAAAAAAGAATCAGGCAATATGCACATCACCTACCATTATGTTTGGGAGCGCGAGGTGAATCTGGGCAGCGGCTGGAAGCCATTCCTGAGCCGGTGGCTCTACACCGGTGGACTAGGCATCCAGAAGATCACGTTCGGCAAGGGAGATATCGAACAAGTTTCCCTGATCATCAATCCGCGCGGCGAAGTCATCCAGTTGATCTTCGAAACCGCAGAAAGCTACAGCGACAGCGATTTCGGTGTGCGGCACAAAACAATCACGCTGGACGGAAAATTTCGCGACCATCAGGTTTTTGATGTGATGTCGTGGAACCACCTGTTCCGCTTAATGGAGAACGACGAAATTGAACTTAAGGACAAGCTGCTGCCTCTGCTGACCCCGTCATATTTCACCGAGGAACTCTGGCAGGGCTATACGATGGTGAAGCGAGAGGAAAAGCTGCTGTCGAAAAACCGCGCCCATCTGCCATACGAGCGCGAATACGTTGAGTAGCATTATCCGCTCGGCATTACAAAGCATCCTTCGGAACTGTCCAACAGAGATTGACTATCTTAGTTGTGGTAACAATAATCAAGGCATGTTGCAATGACATCCAGCGTCAGCTGAAAAATATAAAATGGTTATAAGGATGGTTTTATGGAAAAACTGATTAAAGCATCCGGTATGTATGCGCTGGTCAGTTCTTTTGCCATATGTTTAGTCTGGGCTATTCTTCTCGGTTTTGGATTTATCAGGGATGAAATTTCAGCGCATCCCTTGCAGTATTATTTTCTCATCGGTGCTGAAGGTCTTTCCGCATGCTTGCTTCTTATCAGCTCGATCGGGTTGTTTAGAGGATCGGCAAGAGCCCTGAAATTGTTCTACATTGCAATGGGTATGCTTTTATATGCGGTGATCTTCGCCACAGGCAAATTCTTAAACCTCGGCCTTCCGTATTTTGCATTATTGTTCGCGGCGGTTTCCATTGCTACCGCAGTCTTCTTGATTATTCATTTGATAAAAATTAAAGAATAATTAGGCTTGCCGTAAAGCAAATTATAATCAAATACTTCCTGAAGTCAGTAAAATGGCAACCTCTGCAAAATTGCAGGACTTCACCCAGTATTCATTATGAGCTGTTGCCATTTATTATTTTATTTTTTTGAATTAATATAGGATTGCACAAAATATCGGAAAATATCCATGGGGTATATTAACTGTTAACGTAAGGAGGAAATTACGATGAAATGGCCAAGAGCATTCGCAACATGGTTCTTTGTTGTGGTTGCGGAATCAATCCACGGAATTCTCAGAAGGATCTTTATATTACCAGTGATAGGCGACTTGCGAGCGCATCAGGTTGGAATGCTGGTCGGATGTCTCATCATCTTTGCCGTTGCATGGGCTTGTATCCGTTGGATCGGTGTGAGAACGTTTTCTGAACAGTTGAAGGTTGGGGCGTTCTGGATGGTGCTCATGGCCATTTTTGAGGTGAGCCTCGGTTTGGCGTTTGGCTATTCACTGGAGCGTATTTTCTCCGACTATAACGTCGTAGAGGGCCGGCTCATGATCTTAGGAATGATGTTCATGCTATTTGCCCCTGCACTTGCGGCAAGGGCGCGTGGCTTCAGCGCGCATTCAGCTAACAATTCGCCTGAGCTAAAACGTTAAGCAAACATTTCAAATGTAAATCATCACAATATTTTAGTCACCATATGTGTGTAGTTGTAGATGTTATCCGCCCAACTTATAAGTTGAACAGTTATGTAACCAGCCAAAATATTTTTTGGCTAAATAACAATAATTGATATATGAAGCAATATAATGCTGTAAACGGCACATAATTGTCACCAAAATTTGTGTATTTTTTTCGATGTAATATTCAAAGAAGACTAAGGGGGGATTCAGATAAATAATGAGCATAGCTAAAAACGGATTCGATAACGAAAAATATATTCAGGAACAATCTTCTGAAATTCTGAAGAGAACAGAAAAATTTAATAACAAACTGTATTTGGAGTTTGGCGGCAAACTTCTTTATGATTATCACGCAGCAAGGGTTTTGCCCGGTTATGATCCCAATGTCAAAATGAGATTAATAAAGGAATTGAAAGACCGGGCGGATATTCTGCTTTGCATATATGCCGGAGATATAGAACGCAAAAAGATTCGGGCGGATTTCGGCATAACTTATGACTCAGACGCACTCAAGCTGATCGATGATCTTAGAGGCTGGGATATAAACGTAGCAGGAGTCGTTATTACCCGCTTTGAAAATCAACCATCAGCAATCATATTCAAGAACAAGCTCGAAAGAAGAAATATCAAAGTAGTTACCCATCGCTACACAAAAGGCTATCCGACGAATATAGAATTAATTGTGAGTGATGAAGGATATGGCAGCAATGAATATATCGAAACAAAAAAACCTCTGGTTATTGTAACGGGTCCTGGGCCGGGTAGCGGCAAGCTGGCAACCTGCCTTTCTCAACTTTATCACGACTATAAAAGGGGATTCAACTCAGGTTACGCCAAATTTGAAACATTTCCCATCTGGAATATACCACTCAAGCATCCCGTCAATGTTGCCTATGAAGCAGCTACCGCGGACATTCGCGATTTCAACCAGATTGATCCCTTTCATCTGGAAGCTTACGGAAAGGCTTATGTAAATTATAACCGCGATGTTGAAGTATTTCCCGTATTGAAGAGAATTCTGGAAAAAATTACCGGCAAGGCTTCATTTTATCAATCTCCGACAGACATGGGGGTAAATCGCGCCGGCTTTGCCATTACCGATGACAGTGTAACCAAAGAAGCCGCCAAGCAGGAAATCATCCGAAGATACTTCCGATATCGCTGCGAATACGCCATGGGATTTTCAGATAAAGAAACTGTGCAGAGGGTTGAGCTGTTAATGAACGATTTCAATCTAAAACCGGAGGATAGAAGCGTTGTAAAACCAGCCAGGCAGGCAGCCAAAGACGCGGTGGAGGGCAATAAAGGTAATGAAGGCATTTATTGTGGAGCGGCATTAGAGCTTACGGACGGCACTATCATTACCGGCAGCAACTCGCCCCTGATGCACGCGGCGTCAAGTGTGGTCATTCACGCCATCAAGTATTTAGCGGATATTCCCGAAAAGATAAAACTGTTGCCATCCAGTATAACAGATTCGATAAGCAAACTGAAAACTGAAATACTTCACGAAAAAAATGTCAGTCTCGATCTGGAAGAAGCGCTCATCGCGCTCAGCATCAGTGTCACGACAAATCCCGCGGCGGAACTCGCTATGGAAAAATTGAAAGAGCTCCAAAACTGCGAAATTCACATGACGCATATACCTACACCGGGTGATGAAGCAGGATTAAGACGAATCGGCGTAAACCTGACCAGTGATCCGAATTTTTCCAGCAATGATCTTTTTATTACATGAGCATTCAGATCAGGTCTTTGCTCAAATCCTTCCCAATAGTTGTGCTCTTTAATTTTAAACCGAACAGAGTTGCGGCTGTAACACCAATATCCGCAATGCGAATGGGCCTTTCAAGTGTTCCTGTCTTTCCACCGGGTATCGAGATTGCGGCAACGATGGGAAGCGTATCCACCGAACCGTGACCGCCGTTATAAACACGCCATGCCGGAGCCCATTTTGGCGCTTTGATGCCGACATTTGGAATCTGCCCGTTATACACAGGAATCTGCCAGCCGTTTTTCGCCAGAATAATCAGGTCTGGCCAAATTATGGTCTTTTCTTTGTCAACATCGACATAATAGGTGTGATAGAGCTCGCCCTGCAAACACACTCCTTTCAGGCCATTCTTCATATCGGATCGGTCCAGCACCCACCACGGGCATTCTTTTTTACCGGTCTGAGGGTTTAGTGCCCGGTGGGACAACAGCATCGTCTTGGCCTTGGAGACATTTCCCTTGTTTTCCCGCCAATATAACACGCCGTAGCTGCTTACGCTGAAGGCATAAACATCCTTTTTCCCCAGCATTCCCCCCTTCTTAATTATCCCTGCTCTCTCCAGAAGTCCCACACAATCGGTTGATGAAAAATCTTCAGTATAAAGATGATTCTCCGCCGAGTGATCACTCAATAGAATTACTTTCGCCTTATCGAGCACACCCTGCTTTTGCAGACCAGACATAAGGCGGCCGAACTGGATATCCACATCGCGGATTACATCCAGGATTGCTTCTTTGAAAAGGAGCTTGTTCCTGCTGCTGACCAGTTGATACTCGGGCTTGTTTTCACACCCCTTAGGCGGTTCATACGGCGGATGGACATTAATGAATTCCGCCGGGTCCCAGGCGCATCCGATGGAATGACCCGCATCGTCACACTGGGCAAGGAGAATGTAAGCCATATCAGGCTTGTCACGCTTGAATATCTCCAGGGTTGAGTCCACAATCCAGCTATCATGGGGAAAGTGATTGGCAAAGTGTTCCATCTGCCAGGTCAGGAGACTCCCTTGGCCTGTATAGAGTCTTGTCATGACGTTGCTTGGCCTCATGGAGCCCCCGAATAATCCGAGGTGTGTTGATTCCGGATCACAAGCGGCATCCCTGTCTGTATGAGGATCTGCAAGGCTCTCCCTTTGCGGTGGTTTCAGGTAGTCAGGGTGGTTAGTCCCGGTCACCAGAATATCCACACCGGGGGAAGCACTCCCGTTTACGCGAAACATCTCGCCTACCCATTCCTTGCCCGTGATGAACATGGTTTTTGATTCCGGCCAGCGCCGCTTCCATGCATAAAAAAGTGTATCCACCGGCCTGCCCTTATCATCCCGGGCAAAAGCCATGCTGGTATGGGTTACAATAGCATTTCCATTCTTATCCCATCCGGTTGGCTGTGCCCACACGCCGACGATACCGTTTTGCCCGGAAGATGTTCCCGCAAGTGCGTTCAGGTGGTTCATGTCCGTTGCTGCGGGCAGATAGGCTTTGGCATTTTTGTACCATACTGACTTTTTGAGAAAGGCGTGAATATTGGGCATCAGCCAATTTCCTTCATGTCCTCCCGGCATGCCCTTGGCATCGAGCTCAAAGTATTTCGGATGAAGGGCATCAATGGCAATGAAGATAAGCTTTTCTTGTTCATTACCTGTACGTCCTCCACGAATAGCGGCCAATGCCTCTTTGAAGGGGAACAGACTCCAGTTCATCATGGTTATCCCACCGAGAAGTGCAGTAGCCTTCTGCAGAAACGATCTCCGGCCTATCCGCTCCTTTATGAAGTGATTATCTGTGATGTTATTTTTTTCCATAATGCCATCCTCTTTCTCGCTAATGAATTTTACAATGGTCTTTGAGAGCGGCTATATCATCCACCGCAAGTTCCAGAGAGTCAGATTGAATTAAATGATACATAACAGCATCACCGCTTTTACTGTGGGTTAAGCCAAGAGCGTGACCGAATTCATGGGCAAGAACGCGCACAAGCCTGTAATCGTTATCATACTGATAAATCGTAATTGACCGCTTGCCGTTTTTGTATTCATAAACACCTTCACAAAACTCACGCCCCAATGTGCTTCCTATGTTTTGATGGTCAACTAAATCCAGGTTATTATTGGACGCTATTTCATTGATTACCACGACTATACTATTGATTGTATCAACCAGCGCTTTGCTTTCTTCCTGGCGTATGCGCAGATTATCGTTAAAAGCGACTAACTCATCTTTTTCTTTCATCAACCGCGTATGAATACTTTGCGGAACTCCGCCACGTCTATTCCATAATTCAGTCTCGGTATTAAAAGCATTTACTTTTGCATTGTAAGCATTAAAATCACTATTGAGCCCGGATTTTTTCTGCTCATATTCGGCTTTTAAATTTTCCAGGCGGATTTTTAATTCTTCGTATGAGTTTTTGGAACGATCAATTTTGTAGTTGAGTTGTTTTAACCTGTCGGTGGCTTCCTGACGGTAGTCATAAAGAAGATTTATCTCGACGACACCACCATTACGATCCTCAAGAAAAAAATCGCGATGAAACGGTTTGCCCCACATTGCCGCGGCCATATTTACGGCTGTTAGAAATTCCTCACGGGGAAGATTGAACCTTTCATCTACCTTGCCTAAACGATAGGTTATGGGCTCCTGACAGGGCTTAGTAGTCCGCATAAAACTGACAATCAGAACAATTAAGATTGCCAGCAATAATACAAATTTCCAGCCAATTGTTTTTGATGAAGTCATAATATTAGAGAATTGTACAAACCGTAATATTATTTACCCTTCTTGTCATTTGGGTCTGGGAGTAATCTATTTATATCACCGGGAACTTTTTTAGCTTTATTGAACAGCTCAATGGTATCCCGATATAAATTCTTTAATTTATTAGTTATTTCATCCGTGCCACTTTGAAATGTTTGGATTGATTGTTTAATTTTTTCAGATGTTTTGTCCGGTTCTTTGAAATAATAGTATCCGCCTACAGCCATTAAAATAAGCAGCGCGACAAGTAACAGTTTAATGAATTGTTTAAAAATAAAATATAGAATTAGAATGACAACAAAGATAACGAGTAAAGTAATGACCGAAGGGTGTGCTGAAATATAATTTACGATGGTATCCATAAAAAGCCTCCTCATTAATTAGTGAAACTCCAATTCCGAAAGCAAAGCGCATCGGAATTGGTAAGTTGAACAATCCCGCAAAGCGGAGGGTACGAACCCCAAAGCAAGTTTCGGGGTTCGTACCCGTGATTTTGTTTTAATTTATCGTAATTTTACGACAAAATCCATACTTTGTTTAACCTTGACAAACTTTTATTTGCCAATTAAATTTTCGCACTGGCAAATTATGATCGGAATTACCGGTATTTTTAAAGGAATTAAGGATGGGAGCCGGATTTGAGCAAAGTAGCGGATAAAATTAAGGTGGGACTGACAACTTTAGGCTGCAAAGTAAATCAATACGAATCGGCAGCACTAGCTGAAGATTTGCAGCAAAAAGATTACGCGTTGGTTCCATTTAATTCCGTTGCCGATTTTTATATTATCAACACTTGTACGGTAACGTCTTTTTCCGATTTTCAGGCCCGCCAGCTGATCCGCCGGGCTCATCGCACTAACCCGCAAGCGAAAATTATTGTCACCGGTTGCTATGCTCAAATCGCCGCCGCGGATATTGCCACAATCGAAGGAGTGGCGCTGGTTGTCGGCAATAGTCAAAAAAATACCATCCCCGAACTTCTACAGAACTGCGGCACTGAGACCGGCCGCATTCTTGCCTCCGATATTTCCCAGCAAAAAGAATTTTGTAGCATGCCGCTTTCTAGATTTATCGACCGCTCACGCGCTTACCTGAAAATTCAGGACGGATGCAATTCCCTTTGCAGTTATTGTATTGTTCCCTTTGCCCGCGGAAAAAGCCGCAGTATGCCGCAGCAGGAAGTGCTCCGTGCCGTGGCTAGTTTGTCTGGGCATGGTTACAGAGAAATTGTGCTCACCGGAATCCATCTGGGCGCTTATGGGCACGATCTTAATCCGCCTGCAAACCTTACCGATATGATCAACCTTATAATCGATTCGGCCGAGAATACCCGCATCCGTTTAAGTTCCATTGAGCCCGGAGAAATCACCGATGAGTTGTTGCATCTTTTTAATAAAAAGGATATCATCTGCCCGCATCTGCACATTCCTCTGCAAAGCGGTAATGATAATATCCTTAAGTTGATGAAACGCGATTATGATGCCGCCTTTTACCGGAAACTCATAGAGAAAATAGCCGCAACAGTAAATGATGTTGCCATCGGTGTTGATGTGATGGTCGGTTTTCCATCCGAAGGGGAAGAAGAATTTAGCAGTACTTTAGGTTTGCTGCAAGATTTACCCATTGCCTATCTGCATGTTTTTCCCTACTCCGAAAGGCCGCAAACATTAGCGAGAGAAATTCAGCCAAAAGTGACGGCATCATTAAAAAAACAGCGCGCGGCAATTCTTCGAAGCTTAGGTGTGAAGAAAAGAGCGGAATTCACACAGCGCTTTCTGGGCAAGGAACTCCGGGTGCTGGTGGAAAAAATTAAGGATAAGAAAACAGGTTTGATGGAAGGTGTTTCGCAAAATTATTTACCGGTTTTAATAGACAAACCTGATTTATCTGCCCTGAATAAAGTGGTCATCGTACAAACACAAGATATCCGGTATGGAGAACTTTATGGAAAAATCGTCCATAGATGAAAATAGACTGACATATTTACAAGATTTGGAAGGAAGGCTCAAGTACAAGTTCGGCAATATCGAGCTTCTTTCTATCGCCCTCACCCATAGATCATACGTAAACGAAAATCCGTATCCGCCCCTTGCCGACAATGAAAGGTTTGAATTTTTAGGAGATGCCGTTTTAGGGCTTTGCGTGAGTGATCTGCTGATTACTAAATATGTTGATTTTTCTGAAGGTACTCTTTCCAAGATTCGCGCGGGAATTGTCAACGAAAAGCCACTGGCTGAGCTAGCATCATCGCTTCAGTTAGGCGATTGTCTTTTGCTGGGAAAGGGCGAAGAAAACTCCGGCGGCCGTGCTAAAGATTCTCTTTTAGCCAACTCTCTGGAAGCTGTTATCGCGGCAATATATCTGGATTCCGGATTTGTCGAAGCAAAGAATATTTTAGAAATACTGCTGGCGCCTCTTTTAGAGGATAACATTCTGCTTTCTCAGGGTTTCGATTACAAAACAGCATTGCAGGAATTTTGTCAGAAAAAATATAAAACAGCTCCTGTCTATAAGATAATTGATTCCAGAGGCCCTGACCATGCCAAAATCTTTGAGGTGCAGGTAACGGTCGCGGATATAATGCCGCAAACCGGCTTCGGCAAGAGCAAAAAAGAAGCAGAAAAACAGGCTGCTCAAAAAGCATGGGATATTTTGCAAATTGAAGAAAATTAATTATGAATCAGAACAAAAAATAAAATCTTTAATCATCCCAATCTTCATTATGAACAGCGGATGCCCGCACCGATGCATCTTCTGCAATCAAAGAATTACGGCTGGAAATTTTCCTCCCCAAATAACAAAGGATTTTTTTGATACTGAGGTCAAATCTTATTTGGACTCGAATAGAAATAGACACTCAAATGTGGAGATTGCCTTTTACGGCGGCAGCTTTACAGGGATTGACAAGGCCTATCAGGAAACACTTCTCTCTTGGGCTGGCGCTTATATTGAAGATGGGCAAGTAAGCTCCCTTCGAATTTCGACAAGGCCGGATTACATTAATGAAGACAACCTTTCACTGCTTAAAAGATACAATGTTTCGACTGTGGAAATCGGCGCGCAGTCTTTTAATGATGAAGTCCTCCAATTTGCCCAGAGAGGACATGATGCAGCGGCTACAATACTGGCAATGAAAACTTTGAAAAACTCTGGTTTCCGCACCGGCCTGCATTTGATGGCCGGCTTGCCGAAAGACACTCCTGATGGTTTTATGAATTCCGTGAGTAAAGCAATTGATCTGATGCCGGATATTGTTCGTCTTCATCCGCTTATTGTTTTGGAAGGTACGGCTCTGACGGAAGAATTCCGGCGCGGAAATTACAAACCATTGGAACTGTCGGAGGCTATTGATTTATGCCGTCAGGCATGGGAAAAACTATCAGCGGCCGGAATTCGTATAATTAGAATGGGACTACAAGTAACGGAGGCGATGAGGAAAGAAGGAGCAGTGCTTGCCGGACCATTTCATCCGGCCTTCGGTAGTCTGGTGATGTCTTCCATTTTTTATAATCATACGATAAAACTTTTGGCAAGCATTCCTCAGGACACAAAAGAGCTTCGTTTTAATCTGTCTGGGCGGGACATGTCCAGTTTTCGCGGCATGGGCAATATGAACATCGCTGCAATAAAAAAGCTTTACCCTCACACAAATTTAATTATAGAATCAATCTCCGGTCAAACGCGCGGCGAAATTTCCGTTGCAACCGATTCAAGGGGATCTTTTTCACTGAAGATTTCGGGAATTATTTAACAGGAGATAATTAACTTGTTTAAATCCGGCTTCATCGGCATAATTGGCCGACCCAACGTGGGTAAATCCACATTCTTAAATGCTGTTATCGGCGATAAAATTTCGATAGTTGCCGATAAACCTCAAACAACAAGAGAAAAAATAACAGGTATAAAAAATTTTCCGGACGCGCAGATGATTTTTCTGGATACACCGGGAATACACAATCCCAAGACACCGCTGAATCGTGCAATGGTTCAAACAGCAAAGAAAGCGATCGGTGATGCCGAAGTGCTGCTCATGCTTATTGAAGCCAATGCCGATGTTCATCATCATGACCTCTTTTTAATTGAGTCATTGGCACAAGTCAAAGTTCCTGTTTATTTGGTTATTAACAAAATAGATCTTATAGATAAGCAACTTCTTCTGCCACTCATCGACAAATTCCGTAAACTCTTTGACTATCGCGAAATTTTCCCCATATCAGCTCTAAAGGGTGAGGGCATTGCCGAACTGCTTGCAGCCATCAAAGAAATCCTCCCGGAAGGACCACAATTATTTCCCGAAGATATTCTTACTGACGCGACCGAAAGATTTATCGCAGCTGAATTTATCCGCGAACAGATAATGCTGCTCACTAGTCAGGAAATCCCCTACGTCAGCGCCGTAACAGTTGATCTATTTAAAGAAGATGAAGAAAAAAATATAATCCGTATCAGCGCGACAATTAACGTTGAAAAAGAATCCCAAAAGGCGATTATGATCGGCAAAAAAGGGTCCATGCTCAAAAATATCGGTACGCAATCCCGGCTGCAGATGGAAAATCTTTTCGGCACCAGAGTTTTTCTGGAACTGTTTGTGCGAGTCAGCAAAGACTGGACAAGCTCCGATAAGATGCTGCAGGAATTCGGCTTATTAAAACACTAGAAAGAGGATATAATTTTTAGATGCAAGTAAAACCGGTAATAGCCATTGTTGGCCGCCCCAATGTGGGCAAATCGACGCTTTTCAACAGGATTGTCGGAAAGCAAAAGGCTATTGTCATTGACGAGCCTGGCGCCACCCGTGACCGCAACTATATGGATTGCGTTTTTCAGGATAAGGCTTTCACCCTGATCGATACCGGTGGATTTGAGCCGACGTCGGAAGAAAGAATTCTTGTGCAAATGCGCGAGCAGAGCAATCTGGCAATTGAAGAAGCGGATGTCATTATTTTTTTAATGGATGGAAAAGACGGGCTTACCCCATCGGATATGGAAATCGCTAAACAATTGCGCGGGAAAGGCAAGAGTGTTTTTTATGTTCCCAATAAAGTAGATGGAGACCGTCACGAGGAAATGCTCACCGATTTTTACCGGTTGGGCATCGATGAGTTCCATCCGATTTCGGCACAGCACGGCTTGGGCGTTAATGAGCTTCTGACTATTATTACCCGGAATTTTCCTGATGCCGCAGACTATAAAGACGATTCCGATACACAAATTAAAATTGCCATAGTCGGCAAACCCAATGTGGGCAAGTCATCACTGGTCAACCGTATCCTCGGCAAGGAAAGAAGCATTGCCAACCCAACGCCCGGTACAACACGCGATGCTATTGATATGCCGGTAAAAGTGCATGGCAAAAATTATCTGCTTATTGATACAGCGGGAATACGCAAGAAAAGCAAAATCAGCATGACTTTAGAACAATATAGCGTCATTCAGGCGCTCAAATCCATCAATCGCTGTGATATCGCGCTTGTGCTGATTGATGCTGAAGATGGGCTGACTGATCAGGACACAAAAATTATCGGGCTTGCCTATGAGCGCGGCAAAGCCTGCATCATCGTAGTAAACAAATGGGATAAGATTGAAAAGGATAACTCCACCGTGGGGAAATTTGTCGAAGATATTAAGGATCAAATCAAATTCATGGACTTTGCACCAATTATTTTTATATCGGCAGTTACCGGACAACGCGCGCCGAAGATTTTCGAGTTGATCGACACAGTCTACAGTCAATATACAAAGAGAATCGGCACATCCCCATTGAATGATCTGGTGGAAAAATCCGTGCGGAGAAACCCGCTGGCGCGTTATGCAAACCGTCAAATGCATATTGCTTATGCAACGCAGACAGATGTCAAACCACCCACTTTTGTCTTCTTTGTCAGCAACACCAACGGCGTCCATTTTTCTTACGAGCGATACCTAACCAATCAAATCCGCGAAACTTTCGGCTTTGATAGTGTGCCGCTGAAGCTTGTTTTCCGAAAAAAGAGATAATGAGGCTCAACTTTCAGAAGCGCAACGAATAACCTAAAGGTCATCTGCGACTGAAACTTGTAAGTCGTAATGAGACTAAAACTTCAAAAGCAAAGAGCATTGAAGTTTTAGCCGAATTAATGACATTCGCTGAAAATGACTGAAACGAAATTTGAAGCGCAAATGGAATTATCCTGTATGCAAAGCATACAGTTGTATCCAATTACCAACGGCTATTGGGAACTATCCCCGAAGCGCAGCGTGTCGGGATAGTTCAACTTGTAGATATTTTCAGCATGCACTTCTTCCTGTAATGTTGTTTTTCTTATTTTACAAATTAATACATCATTTCAATAGGAAATAAACAAAAAACTGGACTCTAACTTTATATATGATACAAATATGTTAGGTAGGTCATGAATACAACTGCACTATCATTGCTAAGATTTTTAGCTGCCATTATTGTGATACTCTTTCACTTCAGAGGTGATAGCGAGTTTCTTGAGGCTGCGCCTAAAATCCTAACAGCTGGTCCACAGATGGTTACGTTTTTCTTCGTTCTGTCTGGATTCAGCTTAGTTCTTGCCTATTATAATAAAACTGTTTTCTCTTACAAAGAATATTGGATAAAAAGAGCAACACGAATAGTTCCAATATATCTATTAGCAATGGCATTAATGGTTGTGTTTATAATCAGCGATAGGAGAGAATTGTCTCCTGTTGCATTGATATTACATCTTTCATTCTTGCAATCTTGGTTTCCGCCTTATCCTCTTTCAATTAATGATCCTGCATGGGCTATTTCTGATTTGTTTTTCTTCTATGCTACATTTCCCCTAATACTGTCATATATAAAGATATCCTGCCCTAATCCTAAGAGGTTTTTATTATTGGCTTTATTATTATGGTTGCTTACACAAACAATACTTATGATACTGCTGAACACCTCGTTCTATCGTGGTGGTCCATCTTTCTCACACGATTTGATTTATTATTTTCCGCCAGCGCATTATTGCAGCTTTTTATTAGGGATTGCCACAGGATATCTTACTATAAAAGGTAAGAAAGTTGATTTGCTAAAAATAAAATCGCTTCTTCTTATCTTAAGTTCATGTTTCTTATTGATATTATTTATAGAGAATGAACTGTCCATAACACAAGCTATTAAACTGCGATTACCATTTGGCGCGAGCTTCTATGCCCCGTTATTCATGCTCGTCATCTTTTCTTTTTCCACAGCGAAGGGTATGTTTGCGAACCGATTAACATCAAAGCTGATAGTGATTTTGGGAGAAATTAGCTTCTCTATTTATCTTCTGCAATTGCCAGTAAGCTACATTACAAATTTTATCTTTTATCATTATATAAATAATATACATATTTTTTCGCATGACATTTGGCTTATGGTTCATGTTTCCATATTAATCATAATTGGAGTATTTCTGAATTATGCTGTTGAAAAACCAATTATAGCTGCTGTAAAAAATATGTTTAGCGTTGTCGGTAAATCATTTCAATCGTAAATCATTAAAATATTTTGTTCGCCATAGTTGCTCATTTGTAGATGGAACAAACGACAAAGCTAAATTTTGGATGGACAATTTTGGTATTTCATTGTTAGAATATAACATAAAAAATGAGGATGACTTAACAACAAGATGGAAAGTGCAATCGTTAAATCAATTCAACTTCAATATCAGCCGGTAGCCCTGCTCTGGTCAAACGAAAAGCCGGGGGGCGCTATGCAGTTTTCCGAGGGGAAATGGGGCTGTGTGATGTGGCTAGCCGCGGCCGCAGCCAGAGGAAAGAGCGCAGTTGCGGATGCAAAAACATTTGGTTGTTTCGGTGGTGGTGTTGGCCTGGGTTTCGGCAATCAGTATAAAAATTTCCCCGGCGGCGAAGAAGGGTTTTGCCATTTTCTTTCCACTGGTAATGCCGCAAGGGAAGGCGGCACAGAACTGGCTGAAAAAATCAAGCCTTACATGACAGCCGAAAGTTACGATCATTTTCTGCATGGCGAGCGCAATATCAAGTCACCCGCTCTTGTTGAAAAGTTTGTCAATCTTTTGCCCATTACAGATATTCCTGAAAAATATGTTGTTTTCCAGCCACTGGATAAAGTTGATCGAACTGGCGAAACGCCACAGGTGATAATCTTTTTTGTCAATCCCGATCAGCTCTCCGCTCTGACAGTTCTAGCCAATTACGGACGCAGCGATAATGAAAATGTAATTATTCCTTATGCCGCCGGTTGCCAGACTATCGGCATCTATCCTTACCGGGAGGCAAAATCAGCCAAACCCCGTGCTGTGATAGGTCTTGCCGATCTTTCCGCACGTGTCTATATCCGCAAACAGCTCAATAATCCAAATCTGATGACCTTTGCCGCGCCCTTTGCGCTTTTTAAAGAAATGGAACAAAACGTCCCCGGTTCGTTTTTAGAGCGGCATACTTGGCAGAGCCTACTTTCCGAAAAAAGCTGATATTGTGCTGGCAATTATTTGCCAGGTGATTAATTGGACGCTGTTTTCTGTTAATGCTTATGATGGTGATGCGTCCATATTTCTTCAGACGGTGTCATTTAAAATTATATACAAAAAGAGCAAGTCAATGTATAAGAGTTTGAATAACTAAAGAATGACGGCATGCTTTTAAAATATTCCATTAAAATGAAGGGAGGATATGATGAAAAAGAGATTTAATAAGATTATTTCGATGTTTTTTGCTGCCTTGTTGTTGGCATCAGTTTCCGCAGTAACGGCGTTTGCCTGGTCGGAGCATGAAATGATACTTTACCCGATGTTTCAATCAATGCCTGCAGTGGCCAAAGCAAAACCGGTAAAGGCTGAAACGCTGGCAAGCTTCCTTGTTGCCGAGGGTAAAGGCCTGGAAAAAGCCCTGAAGTCAGATGAAGATTGGAATAGAAAAAATCTTAAAAATTACAAAGCATTGCCCGATGCCCTATTATTTAAGGCCACGGCTAACCCGAAAGAGGCGCTAAAAAGCTTTTGTGATGCTGCTAGAATTAGCGATCGCTACTATTATAACCTTTACATAAGAAAGATGCCGAAAAGCTCATCTACCGGGGCGGCCATCGTCAAAGGCGCGGGACTGACATATTTGAAAGATTTATCGGATATAGACGACAGAACATATCTGCGGTTACTTCCTGGAAAACCTGTCAGTGTAATGGATGTATTGGGCACAGCTGCCGACGAGCCGGATCTGGGAATAGATATCGGTTTATTTGAAGATAATGATACCGCACAGGGCAAGAAACTGAATTTCGGTAAACTGCCATTCGGCAATCCCAATCTTGAATACAGCAGTCAGGCGCCTTTTCACATGGGTTTTTATCATGAGTCAGGCATTGTTTACGCGTTGGCAGGATTTTTAAAAGAGACATATCCGGAATACAGGATCCATCAATTCAAAGTTCTTTCAGAGTACGCGTTCAAATCAGGCCATGATTACTGGGGTTGGCGTTTTCTTGGCTGGGGGATTCACTATCTATCAGATATCAGCATGCCGTATCACGCGGTAGTTCTTCCCGGTGTGAGCACCGTCAAAATGCTCTGGATAAACGCAAAAGCTATGGCTGGTAAAGATCAGGCAAAGAAAGACGCAATTCAGCTTGTTTCCAACAGGCATGGGGCTCTGGAAAAATATCAGAAGTATGCAATGCGGGGTCAATTCGCAAAAAAAGGTGCGGATATGCTGATTACGAATGGAAAGACCGCGATGCCGATTTATAATGATAATGTTCCAAGAAATAATGTTTCAAAAATGGCCGCAAAAAATGCGAAAAAAACTGACATGATTTTAGTGGAATGCATGCCCCAAAAGTATGTCAGCGATCCAACGGTTGAGTTTAATGATCTTCCCGGAACAGAAAAGATAATGGATACTGTACTAAAAGAAAAAGGACGGCAGTGCATAGACAAAATGAACGCGCAGATCGAGGAACTCTATAAACCGGCACTTCTTTACGGTGAAAGTTATATAGAGGCAATCCTGAAAGGGAAATAAGCAAAACACAAAAAAGGGGCTTAATAGCCCCTTTTTCTTTTCTCCTGTTTATATTCAAATTAGCATACTTTTGAATCTGAAAAATCTGATTTTAACCAGTTTTCCGTTTTCTTCGCCGGTCACGCACCAGCAGGAAGACATGCTTTTGATCGCCTGCCCAATCCTAATTCTTGCCGCTTCATTATCCTTTAAAAGCGAAATGGTGTGATCAAAATTAACGATGGCTTTATGTTTTATTATAAATCCAATCGGGTACTATTTTCAGAACCCAGGCGATGATGCGCCAGCGTTTGGTTATATAGGCATGTTTTTTCTTTTTGGCGATAGCAACGTAAATTTGGCTTGCGGCTTTTTGGGCTGTCGATATCCAGAACAAATTATTGCCGCGGGACATGGGAGTTTTCACAAATCCCGGTTGCACATCAGTGATGAAGATTGGTTTTCTGGACTTAGTCGCGATGTGACGCAATCCTTCCAGATAGTTGCAGACGAAAGCTTTGGAAGCGGCATAAGCGGGCGCGCTTCTCTGTCCACGCAGAGCTGCAATTGATGAAATACCTACCAGATGTCCGGAACCTCGATTCAGGAAATGCTGCAAAGCTATGCCGGCAATCAAGGCAAACCCGGTAACATTGACGTCTATAGTTTCTTTTTCCGGGGGCCATTTCAATTTGGAATTCAAGTCCCCATATCCGGAACTGATGACAACCAGATCAACTCCACCCATCTCATTGATCATTTTCTTAAATTTTATTTCCGCCTCTTCCGATTTACTTATATCAATTTGTTGAATAAATGATTTATTGGTTAATTCCTTTTGCAATTCACTGAGTAAATCTATTCTTCTTGCTGCCAAACCGACAATATATTCATTACCGGATAATATTTTCGCCAGTTCTTTACCCATTCCCGAACTAGCCCCCATTATTATTGCTTTCTTTTGCTCCATTTTATCTTCTCCTTGCTGGTCAGATTGCTTGCTTTATACCCATGAAACATTATTAAATTCAACTTGATTTTGCTTAATAAATTTATGATTTCCGCTGCATAAAATTATTGCCTGCAGGCAGGAGGTGTGCTAATTTTCTGTGAAATTAAATCACGGGTATGAACCCCAAAGCAAGCTTTGGTAACAATTTCCGCAGCAAGCTACGGAGTATCATATCCTCCGCTTTGCGGGATTGTTCACCGTCGCTGGGCGGTATAATTCGACCAGCAAACTTCAGCGCACTTCGTTTCTGAAGTTTGGGTCTCATTACAACTTACAAATTCCGCTGCGTCGCAGATGACCTCCCGTGACCCTATAGTGACCTTTAGGTTACTTAGGTTATTAGGTTACTGCACTTTCGGAATTGGAGTTTCACAATGAATAAAACAAATCCATATGTTTATCTGTCCAGTTTAAATATTGATTCCATTCATTTTGGTCTGGATGCAATTACTGGGCTTTTGCTGCGCTTGGGAAATCCGCAAAAGTCATATAAGACAATTTTGATTGCGGGCACCAATGGCAAAGGGTCAACAGCGGCAATGACAGCTTCGATTCTGCATGCTGCCGGTTATAAGGTTGGTCTCTATACGTCGCCGCATTTAATTGACGTCCGGGAAAGAATTGTTGTAAGCGGGAGGAAAATAAACAATAGGGAATTTAGCCGGACCGTCGCGAATGTAAAGAGCAGGATTAAACAGCAGATAACATATTTTGAGTTTTTAACGGCCGTGGCTTTTCTTTATTTTCAACGCCAACATGTTGATATCGCTGTGCTGGAAGTTGGTTTGGGTGGCAGGCTGGATGCCACCAATGTTTGCAAGCCAATCGTTTCAGTCATCACCAATATTGGGTTAGATCATACGGCCTATTTAGGCAACTCTCTTACGGCAATTGCCCATGAAAAGGCAGGTATCATCAAACACAAGGGAGTTTGTATTACAGCAGCAAAACAAAAACAAGTATTGGAAGTATTAAAGAACGTTTGCCTTGATCGTCTCTCTAAATTTTACTGTCTGGGCAGCGATATAAGTATCAAAAGTCAAAAAGATGGTCTTTTAACTTATCGGGGCCTTCAGCGTAATCTAAAAAATTTACCGATACCCTTGAAGGGAAGTCACCAGTCTTACAATGCTGCTTTGGCATTAGCCGCAGTGGAGTTGTGTGGTAAAAATGGTTTCCAGATTGATGATGAGGCAATAAGCCGCGGTCTTGCAAATACCCATTGGGAAGCACGGCTGGAAATTTTGCAAAACAATCCTCTTTTCCTTCTTGATGGGGCGCATAACCCCGCGGGCATAAGGGTTTTATGTCAAACATTAAGAAGAGATTTTCCTTATCGGCGGTTGATTCTTATCTTTGGGGCACTTGCAGATAAAAATTATCGGGAAATGTTGCGATTAATAGTATCATTGTCTCCCAAAATAATTTTAACACAATTAAAAGCCGGGCGTGCAGTGCCGGTAGACGATATGGCAAAAGTTTTAAACAAAATGGGATATCCGGTAATTGTCACCAAAAACGTGGGAAAAGCAATTGAGCGGGCACAGGCATTAGCCGACCCGAAGGATTTGATTTGCGCGGCCGGTTCACTATATCTTGCCGGCGAAGTAAAACAAATATTTCCTCAAACCGTTTCTTGTGATAAGAGACCAGAAACTGTATCACGGGTATAATATCCCAAAGCAACCTTTGGGATATTATACCCTCTGCTTACCAATTCCGCGTACTGAGCTTTCGGAATTGGAGTTTCACAAGAAAAGGATTTATTCATCGTGATCAAAACTGTCAAATACAATTTAATAATAGTCTTTATCGTCGGAACTATATTCTTATTTTCATGTCCGGCTATTTTTGCCGCTGAAAATAAAAAAGATGACAATCCCGTGGTTATTGAATCTGAAATGATGAAATATAATAATATTAGCGATGTTTATGATTTTCAGGGAAATGTTGTCATAAAATATGGAGACGGCACTTTAAAGGCCGATGATGTACAATTTGATAACAAGAACAATATTGCCACAGCTCAGGGTAACGCTTTTTTAAGCATGGGCGCGGATAATATGGCCGGCGATAAGATCGTTTTTAATACTGAAAGTAAAACGGGAACTGCTTACAATAGCCGGGCATTTTTAGCGAAAAATCATTTTTATATTAAAGGCGATAAGATTGAAAAAACCGGAGAAAACACATACTATATCGAAAAACCTTCTGCAACAACTTGTAATGGCGATAATCCGGACTGGCAAGTAGCTGGCTCGGAGATGAAGGTAACCATTGATGGCTACGGGTTGATGAAAAATGCCCGGTTTCTTACTAAAGGTCTGCCGGTTTTTTATTCACCACTTATTCCTTTTCCGGCAAAAACAACACGTCAATCGGGATTCCTTTTGCCTTATCTATCCTATTCTAAAAATGATGGTGTTGATGTGGAGCTTCCATTTTTCTGGGCGATTTCACCTCAGATGGATGCAACTTTTTACCAACGCCTGATAGAAAAGAGGGGATTTAAGGAAGGCATTGAATTTAGATATTATCAGGGGGATCATTCTTTCGGTACTTTGTACGGCGATTATATGGCAGATGGTAAGCAGATTACAGAGACAACTGATCCTGCAACCAGTCGCGATTGGAATTCAATGCATGGGCGCTGGTCTTATTATCTGAATCATCAGACAAATTTTGATCCCCAATTTTATATAAGAACGGATTTACGCCAAGTTTCCGATAAATGGTATTTTAAGGATTTCTCTTCCCACAATTACTATTTAGATCATTATGCCAGGAGTGAAGAAGATCCATTTAATAAAGTACCTTTTCGGGGTGATGAGTCCCTGCGTTCTCTGGAATCAACTGCCCGTGTGGTTAAAAGCTGGTCAAATTACAATATAACGGCTCTTATAAGTTCAACCGACGATTTTGCGGCAGTCAATAATGAAAACACATTACAGAAGTACCCGGAGATTGTTTTCACCGGCATCAAGCAGCCTTTTTTAAATACACCAGTATATTTTGAATTTGCTGGAACTTATGATTATTTTTATCGCGGTGAAGGGCAGAAAGGCCACTCTATTGATATATCGCCCACTTTATCTCTACCATTTAATGTATCGCGCTATGCTAAAATTATCCCGCAGATCACTTTTAAGGAAATATTCTGGAGTCGTGATGATAATCAGACAGGTGTTGGTGACAAAAGCGGTGACAAAACCATATATAACGCTTCAATAACTGCGAGTAGCCAAGTTTCCAGAATATTTGACTTAAATATGTTTAATTGGGAAAAAATTAGGCACGAAATTAAGCCGGAAATAAAATATTCTTACATTCCTAATGTTAAACAGGACAATATTCCCGATTATATAACCGCGTTAACGCCGGCGATAGACCAAAATTTATACCCAAATATATTTTTGGACCCATTGAACCCGCAGGTTACAGGTGAGCAAAATGCTGTGGCCTGGTCGCTTACCAATACTTTTATAGCGAAGCTGAAGGATGAAAAGGGCGCATACAGCTACCTTGAGTTTTTAAGGCTTAAACTTTTCCAGACTTATGACATAAACGAAGCAAATAAAGGGATGGAATGGCCTACTGTCGAAAGAAGACCTTTCTCTGATATTGGAATTGAGTTTGATCTTGCCCCGCATAAATATTTGGGATTTGCCGCGCGCAATATATACAGTGTTTATAGCGGCTGGAAAGAAACTAACTATGATCTGCATATAAGCGATTGGCGGGGTGACAAAGTGACTGTTGGCTATCGTTATACCCAGGGTTTTATTGAACAAATAAACGTTAGCGTGAAGGCAATCATCACTAAAAACATTGAAGGAATATTTATTTCCAGTCGTGATGTATTCCATTCCCGAACCGTAGAGAATACCGTGGGGGTGGTTTATCGCTCACAATGTTGGGCTGTAGGTATTGATTATACCAAGACCGATACCGACGATAGATTTATGCTGAAACTAGCGCTGTCTGGACTGGGAGGGCCGAATTTTTAGCCTTATTTGGGCAGATTCGCGTCACCGAACACACGGGCAAAGTTCGGGGGAAATCAGATATATCTCCCGCAAGTGTATATTATAATATTTTGAACATTTTTCTTGACAAACGGAAGGTAATTGCGTAGTTTACGCCTTTAAATTTTTTAACAAGTGGTGATTTTATTATGAAGACATATTCGGCGAAGGCGGGGGCGACAAATCAAGAGTGGTACATTGTCGATGCTTCCGATAAAATATTAGGAAGGTTGGCAAGCCAAATAGCGCTCCGTCTGCGGGGAAAGCATAAGGCTATTTATACTCCGCATGTTGACACAGGTGATTTTATCATAGTGGTTAACGCTGAGAAGATTTCACTAACGGGCAAAAAGTTAACTGATAAGATATATTATTCTTATTCCGGTTATCCTGGTGGGTTAAGAGAAACAGCGGCCGGTAAAATGCTTGCTGAAAAACCGGAGAACTTGATCCGCACAGCTGTTGCCGGTATGCTGCCTAAAAATAATCTGGGACGCAGGATGCTGAAAAAATTAAAAGTTTATGCGGGTAATGCTCATCCTCATGAAGCCCAATGTCCGCACGCCTTGTCGGTTTAATTACATGATAATGAAAATTATCTGATCATCTTTGATATTTGGAGAACACATGACACAACAACGTTATTATGCAACAGGTAAGAGAAAAAGCGCTATCGCCCGCGTTTATATGAAGGCGGGTAGTGGCAACATCGTAGTTAATAAGAGAAACTATGATGAATATTTTGACCGCCCCAGCTTAAAGATGATTATTAAGCAACCTTTTGAAATAACTGGTAAAAAAGACCAGTTTGATTTGTATATTAATGTCAACGGTGGTGGAGTAGCCGGTCAGGCAGGAGCAGTTAAACATGGGATTTCTAAAGCTCTTCTGGAGTATGATGCCGAATTACGCGGAATCCTTAAGAAAGCTGGATTTTTAACCAGAGATGCCCGCATCAAAGAAAGAAAGAAATACGGACAGCCGGGAGCAAGGAAAAGATTCCAATTCTCCAAGCGTTAAATTCATCAGCAAGGGAGGCTTCGGGCCTCCCTTTTTTTTGTGAAACTCCAATTCCGAAAGCGCAGTAACCAAATAACCTAAAGGTCACACGAGGTCATCTGCGATGCAGTGGAATTGGTAAGTTGTAATGAGACCCAAGTTTCAGAAACGGAGTGTACCCTAAAGGGCATCTACGACACTGAAGTTTGTTGGTCGAATTATCCAGCATAAGCAGGCATGACATCCCCGCAGCTTGCTTTGGGGTTCATGCCCGTGATTGGAGGATTTTTTATGGTAAAAGCAGCTATATTTGGGGCCAGCGGTTATACCGGGCAGGAGTTGACCAGGATTTTGCTGGGGCATCCTGGTGCGCAATTAGTTGCCGCAACGTCCCGGCGGTTTGACGGTTTACCGATAGCAGATGTATTCCCATCTTTGTATGGCCTTACTTTTTTAGAATATCAAAACTCAACACCGGAAGAGATAGCAAGTCTTTGCGATATAGTTTTTCTGGCTCTGCCGCATGGTGTTTCCATGACCATAGCCCCCGTTTTTATTGCCGCTGGGAAAAAAGTTATCGATTTAAGCGCTGATTACCGGCTGCGTGATCTGGCAACTTATGAGGCCTGGTATGCCCAGCACAGCAGTGCTCAGATTTTAAAAGATGCCGTTTATGGAATTCCTGAACTTTACCGGCTTAAAATTAAAAACGCTAAAATTGTAGCTAATCCAGGATGTTACCCAACCAGCATTATCTTGGGCCTGGCGCCGGTTTTGAAAAACAAGCTTGTGGATGTATCTACGATTATCGCCGATTCGGCATCCGGTGTGAGCGGCGCGGGGCGTGATCCTCAGACTGGATCGCTTTTTTGTGAAGTTGATGGCGGCTTCAAAGCCTACAAAATCGGAAAGCACCGGCATACACCGGAAATTGAACAGGAGCTGAATGCAATAGCCTGCGAAAAATTTGCTATTACTTTTACACCGCATTTGCTGCCTGTAAAACGGGGAATTCTAAGCACAATTTACGCAACTCTGAAGAAAGATATTACATTACAGGAGATACATGCTCTTTATTCTTCTTTTTATGCCGCGGAAAAATTTGTGCGGGTTTGTCCTGCCGGATCGTACCCCAACATTTCTTCCGTTTGCGGATCAAATTACTGCGATATCGGGATTGCTCATGATTCGCGGACAAAACGGATCATTATAATTTCGGCTATTGATAATTTAATTAAAGGCGCAGCCGGTCAGGCTGTTCAAAATATGAATATTGTATGTTCTTTTGAAGAAGATGCCGGCTTAAAGACGGCGCCACTTTATCCCTGATGAAAGTAGTTTCCTATGCCACAAAAAATATTTAACACAGCCACGCGTAAAAAAGAAGTCTTGCAAACCATAAAAGAAGGCGCTGTTGGAATTTATGTCTGCGGTATTACTGCTTATGATGTCTGCCATATAGGGCATGCCCGCGCGGCAATAGTTTTTGATGTTGCTGTAAGACATCTGCGGGCAAGCGGCTATCGGGTTACTTATGTTAAGAATTTTACTGATATAGATGATAAAATTATCGAACGCGCGAAAAAAGATGGTGTCAGTATCAAGGAAATCGCCGAGAAATACATTAAACTGCACGATGAAGATATGGCCGCGCTGAGGGTTGTAACTCCGGATGTCACCCCGAAAGCAACAGAACACATATCAGAGATGATGGACCTTATCAGTGTTCTTTTGGAGAAGGGGCATGCATACTCAGTCGATGGTGATGTGTATTTTGCGATAAGTAATTTTCACCAGTACGGCGGCCTTTCCGGTCGTAATCTGGAGGAAATGATCGCCGGTGCGCGCGTGGATATTAATGATAAAAAGAAAAACCCGTTGGATTTTGCTCTTTGGAAGAATAGCAAGGAAGGAGAGCCTTTCTGGGAAAGTCCCTGGGGAAAGGGCAGGCCGGGCTGGCATATTGAATGTTCCGCCATGAGCAGAAAATATCTTGGCGAAACTTTTGATATTCATGGAGGTGGTGAAGATTTAATTTTTCCACATCACGAAAATGAAATTGCTCAATCGCAGGCAGCCACAGGGAAACCGCTGGCCAATTACTGGATGCATAATGGTTTTGTCAAGATCAATTCGGAGAAGATGTCCAAGTCTCTGGGTAATATCTTTCCTGTTCGTGAAATTCTGAAAATTTATCATCCGGAGGTTTTGCGTTTATTTATGCTCCAGAGTCATTACCGAAGCCCTGTTGATTATTCGGAAAGTTCTTTAGCCGAAACGCGATCGGGGCTTGTTCGGTGTTATACAACATTGCAGCTGTTAAAAGATATTATGGGCAAAACGGCAACTTCTACCGCCGCGGGAAATGAGAAGAATTTAGCTAAGCAACAGGAATATCTCAGCAAATTAAAAGATCTGAAGGAAAAATTTGACAGTTCACTGGATGATGATTTTAATACCGCTCAAGCGTTGGGTTATGTTTTTGAGGCAGTAAGGCTCAACAATAACTTCATGTCTAAAGAGAAAAACATACCCGCAACAATTCAAACAAATATGTTTGATGAGGTAAAAAAAGCTTTTGACCATTTCGGCGCGGTACTGGGGGTATTTCAGGACGATCCTGATCATTTCTTCAACTTCGACCGTGAATTAGAGGTACGCAAGAGAGGTTTGAATGTTGGAGAAATTGAAAGCTTGATTAGAGAAAGGCAGGCTGCCCGTGCGGCAAAAGATTGGGCTAAAGCAGATGCCATCAGACAAGATTTGGCAGGTCTTCATGTTGTCCTGAAAGATACCGCAGATATGACCAGTTGGATAATCGAATAATTTAAGCATAATTCATAATTTAATCTGAGTTAAGCTCTTCATATTTTTCTCAATATTTCCGAAATATATGGAAAATATCAATAAAAATGATATAGTAATAATTATCTCCTGAATCGAGAGGATTTTTTATGAAAAAATTAGCAAATAAGTGGCCATTTTTAGTTATTATTCTTCTTGGATTATTTGTCCTGGTCTGGCCCTATTACGACAGCAGGGTTTCCGCTCTGGATAAAGGAGTATACAAGGACATTAAAACATTCAACGAAGTATTTGATATGGTTAAGAAAAATTACGTTGAAGAAGTTGATTCGTCGGTGTTAATGCAGGGTGCGATAAATGGAATGATCAAATCACTTGACCCTCACAGCACGTATATGACGCCGGAATTATACAAAGAGCTGGAAGTGGAGACGCAAGGCCGTTTTGGCGGTATTGGTATTGAAATTACGATATTGAAAGACGTCTTGACGGTTGTTTCGCCGATAGAAGATACACCGGCATTCATTGCCGGAGTAAAATCAGGCGACCAGATTATAAAAATAGATGGCAAGTCCACAAAAGACATAAGCATTATGGAAGCAGTAAAGAAATTGCGCGGGCCCGAGAATACAAAGGTTACGATTACGATTATGCGGGAAAATATGGCAAAACCCAAGGATTTTGTCCTGACCCGTGCTATAATTCAGGTCAAGAGCGTTAAAGCCAAGACATTTGATGCTAACATCGGTTATATCCGTATAGCTTCCTTTCATGAGAGGACAGCTGATGACGTACGTAAAGCACTTCATGAAATTGGTGAGAAGGTTCGTCCAATGAAAGGGTTGGTTTTGGATTTGAGAAATGACCCGGGTGGACTTCTCATTCAAGCAATCGACGTTTCTGATATGTTTCTTAAATCGGGTGTCATTGTTTCGACTCGTGGCCGCACAAAAAATATGGAGACAAAAGCAATGGCCAGAAATGACGGTAATGAAATAACCTGTCCCATAGTTGTTCTGGTCAATGAAGGCACGGCCAGTGCCGCAGAAATTGTTGCCGGAGCACTGCAGGATAATGGCCGTGCGTTGATTATCGGTACGAAAACTTTTGGTAAAGCATCGGTGCAAACAGTTATTCCACTGGAAGATGGTTCCGCGCTTAAATTGACCACAGCTCGCTATTACACACCCAAAGGGCGCTCTATACAGGCAGAAGGCATCAAACCGGATATTCTCGTTAAATATGTGAGACCTTCGGAAGATACGGAAGACAATTATTGGGAAGACCGTCTCAGAGAAAAAGATCTCAAAGGGCATATCAAGCCGGCGAAAGAAGACGGGACAAAACTTGATGAAGCAGCCGATAAAGATATCAAGGATCCCTCTGATGTAGCGCATGATAACCAACTCAAGACGGCAATTGATATCTTAAAAAGCTGGGATATAATGAAAAGGAATTTGAACAGTTAAGTTATAAAATAAGAAAAGGCAATTTAAAAATTGGCTAAGAAGTCCAAAAAACACTTTTCCACCTGGTTGATTATATCACTGATAGTGATATCAGTCGCGGCCATTATTTATGCTGTGCTATTTCAGCCGGTGGATTTAACTCCACCGAAAACACCAACACAGCAGGTGGAAACACCAAAAGCGAAGCCCGTAAAAGAAACTCCGGTAATCCATAAAACAGGGCCGGTAAAACAAAAAGAAAAGATAGTTGTTTCTAGCATCCCGAAGATTCCTCTGCCTATAAAACAAGTAGCTATAATAATCGATGATATCGGCTATGATTTGGGCCCCGTGAAAGAACTTTTGAAAATAGATGCTGATATAACGTTTGCAATTCTTCCCCTCTGCAGCCATAGCCGGGAGGCGGCGGAAATGCTCCATAAAGCGAACAGGGAAACGCTTTTGCATCTGCCGATGGAACCTAATTCATATCCCAAAGAAAAACCGGGCAAGGGTGCTCTTTTCACCGATATGAACAGTGAGGAGTTAATATTTCAGCTGGAAAAAGATCTTGCCTCAGTGCCTTATGTTTCCGGAGTCAACAATCATATGGGTTCTAAACTCATGGCTGATGAAGACAAGCTTATTCTTATTTTTAATAACCTGAAGAAAAAGAAAATGTTTTTTATCGATTCGCGGACTACCGTCAAAACTAAAGCTTCGGCCGCTTCTGAAAAAGTAAATATACAGATGGCTTCGCGCAAAGTTTTCCTTGATAACAATCGCGATTATAATGAAATTTATAAAATATTGCTGGATGCCACCCAAAATAGTTCTGACGTATCCCCGGTTATAATAATTGGTCATCCGCATCCGGAAACTATCCGGGCGATTAAAGATGCCAGTCGGGTATTAAGGGAGAAGGGGATTTTGGTTGTTCCGGTATCGAAGTTAATTAAGGGGAAATCTTTCAGCGGTTCTTCATAGCAAGATAGTTTATTCCTGAATATTATCTGAAAAAATGGAACTATTTACCCGATATGACAAGAAAACAAATATATTTTACTATAGTCCTTCTTCTTTTTACAGCTATTAGCGGGTGTGCTCCGGTTTCACCTGTTTTACAGTCCCCCGTCCCTTCAGAAGATAAATATTTGAGGGATGCGGCTTATCATTATTCTCTGGCTGTGCTTCTACGCCAAGAGGGTAATCTCGCGGATGCAGCTGCCGAGTTGGAGCAGGCAATTGCCGCTGATCCGGATTCCTTATTTCTTATCACCGAACTTGTCTCACTGTATTCGGAGAAAGAAGATTTCAAGAAAGCAATTCCACTGGGTGAAGAGACGCTGGCAAAAAATGCAAAAAATAGCGAACTTCACATGATTATGGGTGGTTTATATCTGCATCTGCGCGAAAACAAGAAGGCAATTCAGGAATATAATCAGGTAATCGAACAAACTCCGAATAATCTGCTTGCTTATCTTTATCTGGCAACAATATACGCCGAAGAAAAGAATTACAGCAAAGCTGAAGCGACTTTCAAGAAAATGCTGCTTATTGACCCCGATAACATAATGGGCACCTATTATTATGGTAAAGTATTGGCAGAGATGAACAGAGTCGAAGACGCGGAAAAGATGTATAAGAGAACCATTTCCCTGAGACCGGATTTTGAATCAGCAGTATATGATTTAGCAGCGTTGTATGAAAAGCAAAAAAAATTAGACCAGGCGATTATAGTATATAACGATTACTTGCGGATAAACCCGGCGCGGATAAACCTGAGGGCAAAAATAGCAGAGCTTCTGATTAAAGACAAAAAATTTGAGCAAGCCCAAAAAGAATACCAGGAAATATTAAAATCTGATCCCGCCAATCGCGAAGTAAGAATTGCGCTGGGGCTTTTGTATTATGAAATGCGCCGGTTTGATTTAGCAATAACCGAATTTTCTGAAGTATTAAAAAAAGACGAAACAGATAGCCGGATTCGTTATTTGCTGGCTAATGCTTATGAAGAAAAAGGTGAAAAAAAATTGGCTGTCGCCGAATATCAGAGAATCCCGGCCTCATTTGAATTGTATGCCAACGCGCAAATTAACGCGGCGATGATTTTCAAGAAAGACGGTAAAATTCCGGAGGCTATTGTAGTAATAAAGGAGGCTGTCAAAAAGAAAGACGATCAAACTCTACTTTATCTTTATTTGTCTTCCCTTTACGAAGAAAACAAAGAAATAGCCGCAGCGGAAAATATTTTGCGTGAAGGGATCACGATTTTGCCCGAAAGTGTTGATTTGCATTACGCCCTTGGTGTGATTTATGAAAAGACGAACCGTTTTCCGGAAAGTCTTAAGGAAATGGGAATTGTGTTGAGTTTTGATACGGATAATGCTGAAGCGCTTAATTTTATCGGTTATAGCTATGCTGATCGAGGCATAAATCTTGATGAAGCTGAAAAAATGATTGTTAAGGCGCTAAAAATAAAACCGGATAGCGGTTACATGATTGACAGTCTCGGTTGGGTCCATTTTAAGCAGAACAAACTGGATAGCGCCTTGGCAAATTTAAAAAAAGCCATGGAACTTCTACCTGACGATGCTAATGTGATTGAGCATCTTGGCGATGTTTACGCAAAAATGGGTAAATCAAAGGAAGCGCAGGAAATGTATAAACGGGCGCTCAAGATTGATCCTAAAAGCAATTCACTTCCCCAAAAAATAGAAGATGCAACAAAGAAAAAGTAGCAAATAATACCAAGTTGCTTTCAAAAAAACTATGAATTTTTGAAAGCAACTTGGTATTATGCCCGGTAAATCAACCGGTTAATGTTTTGATAGCAACTTGGTATAAAAATTCAGTTCATCAATTTTAACAATAAAGATTTCCCCTATGTCCGGTAAATTGTTTTTTACATCACAAATAATATTTTCATTATTACTTTCCGGTTTGATTTGCGGCTGCCTGCAACGCACAATAACTAATTCGGATGTTCCATCAGAAAAACATCTTATCGCAATTTCCGGCACCGTTACCCAGGATAAAACATTGAGCGCGTTAGCGCAGATAGATTTGGTAACAAAGCAGGGATATCAGCCTGTAAGGGCAGCCCTGGTTATCAAGAAGCCATCATATTTAAGGTTGGAACTGCTTCCGGTAATCGGCACACCTGATTTTTTTCTTGCGGCAACTCCCGCTGCGATGAGTATCTTTATTCCTTCCCGAGTTGAGTATTATCGCGGAAAGCCGACAAGCTCGAATCTCGCAAAATTTTTGCCTTGGGATTTTAATCTTGAAGATATGGTAATGATTTTTTCCGGGACGTATCCTTCTTTGCCCGAAAAGGAAGTATCGAGTAAAAGCTATCGAGAAGGTAATTTTCTGCGGATAGAAGTAAAAGCAAAATCAGGGAATTCACAAACCATCTGGATTGGCGAAAAGAGCAGATTGTCAAAATATATTCGCAGAGATGAAACCGGCAAAGAAATTTATCAAGTGCAATATGAAGATTATGAACAGGAAAGCATCATTGCCAATAAAATTACCATTAAAATGGCGGATGGAATAACATCTATATCGGTAAAATATTCAGGCCTGAAAATAGAAACATCAGCGGATTTATCGATTTTTGAACTGCCAGCGCCGGAAGGCATAAAAACAATTTTTCTG